>VTLG01011750.1_pt1 | contig 14561 bp, 12 predicted proteins | sample 4694571 | NCBI WGS metagenome assembly VTLG01 (sample SAMN12604809, study PRJNA352737) | marine metagenome | biome: ENVO:00000447; feature: ENVO:00000209|ENVO:00000569|ENVO:01000036; material: ENVO:00002151; isolation source: viral sequences binned using virsorter ...
GGCCCAAAAGTTAGATTTTTTTGCGTTACCTGCCATCAGTTAGTACTCCCAGTGACACTATCTTGAATGGTATCATAAACTCTGACCAGAGAACCACCAGTACCCGCATACTTAACTCCTCCTTCAAAATAAACATTTCCATAGTATGCTTTACCGTCAACATACCCATTAATATCTAGACCAACTGTATCAAATACCTGAACAACATCTTCAAGTGGTGCTTCTTGTGGAACAAGAGGATCACGAATGATATCAAAGACAGGAGTAAATCTTGCATTTAAACCTGTATCACTTGGTAATGATATCCTTGGAAGGTCTGTAAAATTTCCTCCTCTTTCAACTTTAACTTCTTTTACTCTACCAAAAGGCCCGTATACTGGTCTTAAAACTGTACCATTGTTAGGTTCAATTGTCAACTCTGTATCTTTTTCTGGATTATAATTGAAACCACTATTCTGTATGGTGACATCAGAAAGTCGTACAAGTGCAGGATATTGTGCAGCATCTGATGGTGCAGGAAGATAACCATAACCACTATCAAGAACAATCACTCCTTCAACTTGACCATCTTTCATCTCCACTTTAAAATTGACACCCTTTCCTGAATTACAAGGATCAAATACTTTTACTTGCGGAGCACTTTTATATCCAACACCACCTCTCACCATATCAACTGCAATAATACGACCTTGACTATCTACAACTGGATTACCCTCTGCACCTATTCCTCTACCACCAAAGAAAGTAAGTGTAGGTGGTGGACAAGGTAGTTGTCTTGTAACACAAGGTTCCTTTCTCAATAGATCACGAACAGTAAGTTTATTAACTTCATCTATGGTTAAGAAATGAACTTTCCTATCACCATCAACAAAAATAAATTGCGTACCTGGATTCTTTGCCTCATAAGCATTGGCATCCTCAACCGTCTTATGTTTAACATAACCTTGAGTTCCTTGAACCCACCCTACATGTATGTTGTTAATTGAAACTACCATAATACTATGCCTTTAATACTTTACGAGTACCTGTAACTTCACCCCTTGCGTTCTTTATCTCAACTTCTTCATACTCATCTTCCTTTATCTCTCTTGCATTATCAGCAGCCTCTGCAATTGCTGCACAGTTTGGTTCATCCTTCGCACCACTACCACCTTCACCTAATGTATGCTCATCATTTGGAGAGCATTCAAATTCAGGATCGCAATCAAACATTTGAATAATAGTTTGTACAAAGTTCATTGACTCTGCAATATCAACTTCCACTCCAGATTTTGCAGCAGTACCTTCTATCATAGCATTAGTATCCATAGTAGGAGTATCTGCAGCTCCTGCAACTGCACCCATAATAGATGGGTCTACTCCACCTAAACCTTGAATTGCACTAGTAAGAGCACCCATATCACCAGATTTAACCGCAGAAAAACCAGCACCTAGAGCAGCAAGTGCTCCAAGACCTGGAGGTACACCAAATAGACTAGCAGATTGATCAAAACCTCCAGCAATATCTCCACTATTAATTTGAGATACTAAATTATCCAATGTTCTTCTTCTACCTTCATCAGTACCAACAGCACCAGCAAGAACTGCCATAGTTTCTAATCCATATCCATATTGTCCTTGTTGAAATGCTCTCGTCACTCTACCAATAACATTCTTATCAACTCCTACTGCAGTGGCAAATGCTGCTGCCATACCAGAAACGAGAGTACCCTTCTCTAATGAAGCAGTAACATTACGTTTACTGATAGACATATCAATTACTTTCTCATCTTCTTCCCCAACTTCAGAATCAATATCTGGATTAGTACCATCATTAGCAGCAGATAATATAGTATCACTTGCAGTACCATATGCTGCAGTAATCTTATTAATAGTAGCACCTAATACTTCACCTAACAATTCTTCCGTAGAACATATAGGACTTGGTTGATAATATCCTTTTGGTGGAGGTGATGGAAGTTCAATACCATTAGATATATCATTCGGAAGAGATGATTTATATGGTATTGGAGGAGGAGTAAAGGAAGGAACTTGAACTGCATCAACTCCAGTTTCAGCAGGTGCAGCAGGTGCAGGTGCAGGTGCAGGACCACTTGTACCTTTTCCTTCTGCTGCATTAGCAGCCTGAACTGCTGGTGTCTGTGGTTGCTTTGCTTTTCTCATAAAAGCAGCCATTAAAGCACCTTTAATTAATTCAGGTAATCCCAATGCAATTTCATTAAACTTACATGCTATCTTTTTTAACGCTAAAATATTTGCTAACAATAATATATTCTTCAAAGTAGGAAGAGCTAAAATAAATATCAACAACATCTTTAAATTATGTTCATGCGTAGTCTTCTGCTGTGCCTGATTCATAATACCTTTCATAGGTCCAGACATCTCACCAGCAGCATCATCAATCATCTTCTCAATATCATTAGACATTGGATTGATTGGTAATCCTACAGCAACTGCACTAGCATAATCTTCCTCTGCTCTTTGACGTGCTTCTATCTTCCTACTCAACTCCTCAACCATTGTTGCAAGGTTCTTTGTGTCAGACTGATGTAATGGATCTGGACATGCCAATGCATGTCTCTTATCTAATACATCTTTATGTTTCCTATCTTCTACAGTCTCTTGATGAATAACATCTGTTGCTTCAGTTGTTCCTACTGCTTTACCAGATCCTCCTCCACCTTCTGGAGATCCACCTTCTGGAGGAGATGGTTCTTTAGTTGAAATCTGCTCATCAGGAACTACTTTAGTTTCATCTCTATCAGCATTTGCCCAACCACTCTGCGGTACAAAGTTTTCACCACCACTTATTCCCGTCTTTAAATCTTTAACTACTGTCTTAGCATTAGCACCCAACACTCCCATGATAACAGGAACTTGTTGGTCTGCACCATCTAAAAAGAAACCAAAGACAAACATACCCTGTCTGATACCAGGAGTCTGACGAGAACCCGCAAGACCACCACCCCAAACAGAGTACATTACTTGGGCCCAAGGAAGGTTATCTGATTTTATATAATCTTCTTCTTGATCATGAAGACCCATTATCCTTACTTTATATCTGTATCCCCATGCAGGGGTTTCTTCTTTAGGGTCTTCAATCTTATTTGGATTTTGATTCTCACGCCAGGTTCTATCATCGGCCACTTGACCGATCCACCAAAGGAATTTGGATCCTAGAAAACCTGAATTAAATAAGTTACCTTCCATACTTAATCGTCGTAGACTCTACATTCCATTGAATCTGGATGGTTATCACAATAAACTTCCAAGTGCTTATCATCATGTCGTGTGTGCCAATCATTTATCTTAGCACCACCAGGATTTTCTTCATTCTCTTCATGATCATGGAATGCATCATTATGAAGTTCTAAATCCTCTTTAGAATATTCAAGCATACCATGATTGACATGCTCTTTACCATCCTTTGGATCAAGATACACTTCATGGTTTAAATCGTGTTCTGGTACTTTAGTAGTCATAATAGATCTTAACAATCTCCATGTTATTTATTAGGGATATACTTATTCCGCTACCCTTCCAAAGGAATCCCTAACTAAATTCATTTTAGTATAGGTTTCTTTAGAAGAAACATAATGGCATAGATCAGCAACAATATATCTACCACCAGACTCCCTATTAACTTCATCATCAGTTTCAGCTTGAACTGATGGTGTATCAATTTGGATAGCATCTCCTGCATGTAATTCAAAATCTCCACCTATAGTAATCGACATCTGTTGGGAAAACAATTGATTATATCTACGTATCCCCTGATTAAGTACCTTCTGTGCTTCAAAATTAGGTTCTTCATTCTTATCAACCTGTTCTTTATTGTCACCTGATGGAAGAGTTCCTGTATCAATTAACATGAATGTTGTACGTGTAAAGTTCTCTTCAGCACTAGGGTTCTCAAATTTCTTATTAAATATAGGAAGTGCTTCACCTCCTGTTGTAGTTCCTCCTTCAGATTCCTTTGCTGTTTGTGGAATAACTTTATAGAAACAATCAAAAGGATTAAAGACTACCAACTTAGTTCCATATGCTCCCATCATAATTTTATTCTGATAGTTAATACGATTGTCCTCTACTTGTTCTAATACTTTTCCATCATATCCTTCAGGAATTCCTTTACTATCATCAGAAGAATTAAAAATAAATTTTTTCTTTATTGGGTTCTCATCTTTTGAAAACAAAGAATCAATTGATTTAAAATGAAATCCCTCTGAAGTTTCCCAGAAAAAATATCCAGCAGTCTTTCCTTCTTCACCTGTAGTTTCAGGAACACCAAACTTGGACAACCAATTCATAGTATAGTATGGTTTCTTACCATTGCCAACAAAATTATAATTATTAGCAGTCTTTTCTATATCACTAATATCTTTCTCTGTAATTAAAAAGTTCTTTAATATATTCTCAATATGATCGGAAATCTTTCCATCCATTCTAACATTAATGCGAGATGCTCCTTCTTCATTTCTAATAAACTCTTCACTAACTAAATTTAAAGTAACTACCATCTTAGCAGTATCAACCATTCTTGGTGTTACCTTATTAACAATTAAACTATTCTTATTCTTTTCACCAAACTCAAGTTTAACTTCTTGAACATCTTCAAACTCTAATTCAAAATCTTCTGTTCCTACTAAGGGTAAACCTTCCATAACAGATTTACCATCAACACTATTACCTGTATCAGTAAAAATAAAATCTACTTTAATAGAATCTTGAAGTATACTTTCATAGTACATTATCTGCACAAAACCTCCCAATAGGCTCACACTCTTACCTTCTTCTTTATTAGATTTTAATAAAGCTTTAGATACCTGTGATGGTACTGTACTTTGAGATCCCGATGCTGTTGCCATTAGTTATTACCTCTCATATCTATTTAAACAACTCCACCAGAATGAGCATAGAAAGTTTCAAAAGGATCTTGTCCACCACCTGACGAACCAACCAAACCACCACTATCATCTTCACCACCACCACTTGATGATTTTATTTGAGGTGGCATAGGAATCATTGCAGTCTGTGATGATCTTGCATCATAAGATGGATAAGAACTTAATGAACCAGACTTATCTTCAGCATCAGATTCTTTTGATATAGAACTTACTGTACTAAAATCAATAGGTAACTTCGTAAATTTGTCAATTGATTGCAAATGAAGGTTGTCCTTCTGGAAGGCATCTTTAGTTTTATCTGATAATGTATGTTTTTCATAACCTTCTTCGCCTGGTCTCTTACCATTAACCGTAGCATAGTCACTAACTTTCTCGAACTCATCAAAGTCAGTTTCACCTTCCCCACTAAAGAAATCATTGTTCATTTCAGTTGAACCTCCACTAGTACCAGGATTTTCACCCTTCTTATCACCACCAAAGAATGACTTCATGAAATGAGGAATTAAAAGAGGTGGAGCAGCAAGTAATAATAGATTAGGAATCTTCTCTAACTTACCACCTTCAACGTAACTATTAAGGCCAGGAACTGCTTGAGCAAAGAACCCTAAAACCTCTTGTAATCCTGGAAGACCTTCTAAAATACTTCCTATACCCTTCCCTCCTATAAAAGGTATCCAGCCTGGAATAGTAAAGTCTAAAAGTCTTTTACCACCAGGCATTTTCTCTATTATACTTCCAAGTATATCACCTGGACTAATATCTGGTATAGGTAACGTTGGAAAGTCTTCAATAAAATTGCTTATACCACTCGTAATAAAATTTGCTATCCATTTAGGAATATCAAGTACCTTTTTAAATGCCTCCTTAAGACCGTTGGTCAAGGACTTTCCTAACTTACCAAGTCCACCACCAAAGAACAAATTATAAAGCAAATCACCAATCCAAACACCAATCATTTCTCCAAGTATTGTACAGGCAGGTACAATAAGTGGAACTAATACAAGTCCTATTCCTGCGGTTACCGTTCCTATTGCACCAGTTATAGCAGTCCCAGCTGCTGTACCAAGCATTCCACCCAGTGCTGCACCAAGCACTTTAAACAGTGTTTTTCCTAGTGGTTCACCAGCCAGTATAGAAAAAACACCTACAATTATAGGACCAAGAACAGGAATTTTCCTTAAAACCCCTGTAGCAGGTGTCCTCATAATATTTTTGAATAAAGGTTGTACTATATTTGCTATCTTTGGTCCAAACCATTTAACAACCTGTCCAGTAGCCTTTTTGACGGTTTGCTTCCCACTTTCCACCAAGGTTTTTCTTAACCCTTGTTGACCTACCTTCTTAAAAAATTGCCTTCCACCACGTCCTAATAATCTTTGTCCAGCAATCTTTCCACTCCTAATTGCTTGCTTAACTCCAGGAATTCTCTGTATAAGATTACCAATTCTTCTAACCATTCCTTTAGCAAAATTACGCATCCACTTAAAACTCAATAAGCTCATTACTGCCATAATGGCCAAATTAATAAAATTATTCAAGACAGCCATCAAGTTATCAAAAACTTTTAATCCACCCTCACCAAAAACATTTCCTACCATTCCTCTCAACCCATCATAGGCCATATAACTCCAATGAATTAATGTTGATGCTATATTAAATAACCATCCTACAACTTTAAGAAAAATTTCAGAAAATCCCATTAAAAATTTAAGGATTGGTAATAGAACAGGTTTAAGTTCCCATAAACCAACAAGTATAACACTAAAAACAAGTTGATTAATCCAAGCCAAAGGATTAGCAACAGCTCCAGATACTTTCTCCTTAACTTTACCCCCTACTGCTTTACCAGCTCCCGTTATACCTTCTCTCATTCTCTCCTTCATACTTCTTTCCTTCTTTTCTTTTGCTTTCCTCTGTTTCTTCCCTCTTATTTCATCCAATGCAAGACTTCCTTTCATAACAGTATCAACATCCATTAATGTAGATGCAATAATACTAAGATTTTCAACAGACTTATCTGAGATGGTATTATTACTACCAGATTGTTTGGAAGCCCTATCTATTGTAGGAGCAAGTAATTTACGTTTATCAAAATCCTCAAAAGAATCATCTTGACCACCAAGAGATTTACTACCTCCTCCTCCACCACCAGAAGCACCACCACCATCTTGATCCATTATATTTGTAATTCTTTTTCTTTTATCATCTTTCCTTCCTAAAAACTTATCTTTTATTTTACTTTTTATCTTTTTCTTTGCAGCCTTCTTTAATGATTCCTTACTAATCTTCTTTGAAGCAGACCTAGCAACCTTCCTTGCACCGATCTTTAGAGCCTTCTTTGCTCCTACCTTACTTACAACTGTAACTGCTTTTGAGAGTGCTGCTAACATAATTATCTAGTAATCCCTAAGACTTTTATTTTACGACTATCAACCTTTGCACCAGCACTGAAATCAGGAACCTTTCCACCAGTACTTTGTGTAGAAGGAATACTACCACCACCACCTTGTGCTTGTTGCATCTGTTGATAAGCAACTGTTGTTGTAGGTGGAGTAGGAGCATCTGGAGTTGCTGTTCCACTCTGTGTGTCTGATAGTTTAAGTTTCTCAACAATCATATCTTCAACACCATCTACCAATAGTCCAGTAACTTTTGCAATTGGTTTACCAACAAGAGGAACTTTAGATATTGCAGCAATAAATCCATCAAGAGGATTACCTCCTCCACCACCATCACCACTATCACCATCACTCACAGGAGCAGCACCACCTGCTGGTTTATAATTACCCTCATAGATTGAATAATTAAATCTCTCTTGTAGATCTGCAATTGCTTTCGTTAAATCTAATTGTGGATCTTCCTTATCACCACCAAGAGCATCTCCAACATTACTAATAATGTTTTTTATAATTGGGTTCTTCATTATACCCTTAAACATCATCACCATTGGATGTTTCTCTACTATACTCATCAAAGGACTCTTTGAATCTTTACCAGTTTCAATACGTCTTGCTAACCTACCACTCCCTTCATTAAGTTTAGGGTTCTTCCCTTTTGGATCTTCTTTTACTTCTCCACCACCAGAATATCCAAATAATTTACTGGATTTTATAGATCCTCCACCACCAAAACCTGCAAGACCACCACCTTTTAAACCAGGTCTTACTTCTTTAGATTCATTCTTTACTTCTTTAGGTTCATTCGTGCCACCAGCAGCAGCATTCATACCTTCTAATGTATCAACACCATACTGTTCTACAGCACCCTTGGACATAACAAACTCACCAGGAGTTAGCATTGCAGGAACTGTATCTTTATTACCTGTTCCAGGAACTTCACCACCCTTATTAAATCCAGTTGATGGACCTTCCTTCTGTGATTTCTGATGTTTTTCTTTTAGTGCTTCCTCAAAACCAGGATCGCCTTCTTTTAAACCATTTATAGATGTGTCTGAAGCATCATAATTTGATCTCCATTTGTCATACTTATCTTCTTTTGTATCTTCCTTTTCTTCTCCCTTCAATGCATCATCTGCTAGTTTCTCTCCTTTCTTTGCTTCCTTCTCAGTATCCTTCGTAAATCCAAACAGTTGTTTTATTGAATCTACAATCCTAGGTATAAATCCAGTTATTAATAAAGTTATTCCTGCAATTATTCCAACTGGCCCTAACATCGACCCTGCGAATAAAAGTATTCCAGTTAGTAGTGAGGGCCACCAATCTTTTATAAACCTAACAATACTTTGAACCTTTTTCACATTAGCAGGATCACCAAACCAATCCATAAACATTGATAGATACTTGGCCGCAGCAATTTTTATTATAAAATCTATTATTTTATCAATGATACTCTTAACAGGTTTAAGCATCTTTTCACCTGTTTTTTTAAGACCTGCTGCTATTGCCTTACCAGCACCTTCTCTACCCTCTTCTTTATCATCTCTTGCTGCTTGCTCTATATCTACAGCAGCATCCTCCATCTGATCTTCTTCTTTATCCTGCTCATCTAATAATGTTTGATGAATAGAAGTAACAGAATCAGCAATGTTTTGTATACTTTCATCTAATGGACTCTTAATCTTATTAGTATCAGTATCAGTATCAGGTTCTAAATCTGATATGTTCTCTCCAATATCAGACCTTTCTGCTTTAAGTATTTCCTTTATTAAAGATATCTTCTTCTCATTAATAGAAACTCTATTATCTAAATTAAGAACCTTTTCAAGAACACTCCTTGTATCAGTAGAAAGTTCACTAATACTAGAACGTATATTCTCTAACTCTTTTGATATACCTAGACCACTTTGTGTATCATCAGGTTGAGTAGATTCATCATCAGGTTGAGTAGGTTCACCTTCATCATCAGGTTGAGTAGGTTTATCATCAGGTTGAGTAGGTTCACCTTCATCATCAGGTTGAGTAGGTTCACCTTCATCACCTGAACCAGGTTGTTCAGGTTGTAAATCACTAGTAGGATCTATACCTAACTCTGGTTCACCAATTACTGCCTGTTCAGGTTCTTTATCACCTATCTGATCCGTACCATCAGTTCCATCCCAATCTCCAGGTACTTCCTCATCCCAATCTTTAGGTGTACCTTCACCTTTTGGTGGTCTCTTTGCACTTGGTCTTCCTCTCCTTCTCCTTCTCCTTCTTCCACGAATAACATCTTCAAAACCTTCCTGTATCTCTTCTATTATTATTGTTATTCCAGCAGTTTGTTTCTCAAGTTCTATCACCCGCATCAAAGTTTTCCTTTGCATTCCAAAGGATTTACTTAATGTCTTATGTAATTCATTAATAGCAATAGGAATATCTTTTTCAAGGCCCTCAACTCTACCAGCAAGCTTCATATGAGGTTCATGCTTCTCCCTCATAGACTTTATGAAGCCTCCTCCTGAATAAGAATTGGGTCTACCTTTTGGCATTCTGTTGCTGCTGTTGCTTTAATTTTTCTTCTTCAAGATGTTGTTGAAGAAGACCCACATAGATGTCTCGTTCCCAAGGCATCATATTTTCAATCTCTGTTAGGCTATATTTATGGTACTGCATCAAAGCAAAATTCAACCTGAAGTAGTTCTCCAAGTTCATATGCACCATGCCTAGGCGAAAAAAGATGCTAATCCCTCCAATACTACCTCACTCTCAACTTTAGTCTTTGGATTAGTTACCATAAGTTTATGAGTTAATTTAGGCATTGTTGTAAAGAAACCCTCAATCTCTTTAAACTGTGAAGAATTCATTGACTCAAGAAACTCATTCAGTTCCTTCTTGGTACAATCTTCTGTTGCCCAAACTTCATCTGCACTATAAACTTTATCAATACACTGAGCAATTAACTCAAATGATTGTTCCATCTGATTTTGCTCTTTCATATCAAAGTTACTCTTAATAAATTCATCCAGAGATGGGTACTTCATTTCCATCATAAAATTATCATCAAGTTTAATTTTATTAGTATGGTTTTCATCCTTAATACATTTAATATCATCCAAAGCGATATTAACTTTTACCTCAGTCACCTTATCATCAGGACAAATAATATTAACATCAAGTTCTTCTCCAACAGATTTACCTCTGATGTTGAGGAATAAAAATTCAATATCAAATGTAGGAAGTGTTTCTACTTTAATACCTTTAGTCTTAATACATGCTTTAATAACTGTCTTGATAGCAGTAGTAATTTGTTTAGTATCTTCACTTTCTAATGCGAGGACAAGAAGTTTCTCTTCTTTAACTAGAAAAGGTCTATATTGAATAGTCTTTCCTGTGGATGGCAACTCTAATTCATAAGTTGGCGTAGCAATTTTTGGTAAAGGCATAACAAATGCAATATTATATGTAATTTATTTAGCAAGGAAATTTAAGTCCTAAAGGAACATACCGAGTCCTGGAACTGCCTTTCCTGCAATCCTAGCTATGATACCTGATTTTTGGACAGGAGACCTAGCTAAACCACCTATATTAAATCCATTAGAAACATTATTATAACTTGCTTGTGCAGATGGAGCTGGAGCACTAGTAAATTCCTTTTGAGTAGCACCTACATCAATATAATATCTACTATATGCAAATGATATATTACACTTTAATAAATCAGAAGAATCATATGTCACTGGCATAGAAGAAATTGCTAGTGGAAAACAATTAACAAACTTATATGTAAGTGGTTTTACTGCACCCTGTTTTTGATCAGAATTCTTTTCAAATTTAGTAATCTCTAAAGGGCCCTTATAAGTATTTGGAAACTTCATTCTATAAAAATAATTATCTTTTAAAGACTCAGCTGATTTCTCATTGGTAATATATTTCATCCATCCCTCAAAAAATCTAATGGGCATATATTGTTCTGCATCACAATAAAAATTTAAATCAATACGATCATCAAACTGTCTTCTATATACATGTCTTTCAGTAACTCCTGGAAAATCATTTATAATTTCACTCGTTGCTAATTGAGAACCTGGAAGTTGTGCTTCACAGCACTGAAGATTTAACTGGTCTTGTTGATCTTTTCCATATATACAACCAGTATCATCCAAAAAACCACGAAACCCTACGTCATTAAAAGGTAATCCAATGTTCACATGAAAATGTGAAGTAAGAGCAGGGTTTAATAAATTCTTCTTAATATCATCTATAGATCTTGGAGCAACGGATGCCATTTGATAAATACTTTTTGACCTTATATATTATGTATGCAAGTTAATGGCAGAAAGTATTAAGAGTCGGTACAAACCAGTAAATCCGAAGAAATATCAAGGTAATCCCAACAATATTATATGTAGAAGTAGTTGGGAAAGAAAGTTCTGTCAGTGGGCTGATAAGAAAGAGAACGTAATCTCTTGGGCATCAGAAGAAATTAATATACCATACATTTCTCCTAAAGATAATCGTGTTCATAAGTATTACCCAGACTTTCTAATCAAAGTAAAAGAAAGTAGTAATAGAATTAAAACATATGTGGTTGAAGTAAAACCAAAGAAACAAACTCTTCCACCAAAGAAGAGAAAGAGAATAACTAAATCATATATCTATGAGTGTCAAACCTATGCTGTTAATCAAGCAAAATGGAAAGCAGCATCTGAATTCTGTAAGGATAACCGTATTGAATTTAAAATCATCACGGAAGACGAACTAGGTATCAAGTAATGACAGATAGTTTTGGTTTCAGTAGCAGAGACCCTGCACAATTTGCCAACCGAATAGAACCAATTAAAGAAGATCTAGAGTCATCAAATGACCCAGAAGATCTAATGTTAATGATAATGGATGCTATTAATGATACTGTGACACCTATACCAGAGGTAGGAAAGTTCTATACCTTTGTATATAATGCCAAGACTCCTGGTTATCAATACGACCAACACCCACTTATTGCTTGTACTGCATTAGAGAAGTGGGGTTTCAAAGGTATCAACTATCATTGGAATGCTACTAGAAATTACACTTGGAATGAACTTGCAGGTCAACTGTATATTGTTGAATGGAATGAACTCGATGACCTTCTTGCAGTTCCTTATGCAAAATACATACTAAATAGATAAAAAGTATCTTATAAATGGCCTCTAAGACACTTACAAGTAATTCAGCCCCTGTTGTAACAGGAGAAGGAGATGATGCAACTACTTCCTTTGTTGCGACTACAGTTACAGGGCCTGATACTAACGGTAATTATACTTCAGAAATAGTACAGTATGATGATGCTAAAGGTGGCAATCCAAAAACTATTGGAACTAGAAATCCTAATACTGGAGAGATAACTTGGAATGATAATGCATCTGATACAGTAAAAAATAATCAAAAAGCTTTTAAAAAGGCATCTGATAATCAAATAGATACCCTTCAACAAGATCTTGCCAAAAGTGCTGAAGAAAAAGAAGCATTAAATAAAGCATCAGGTAATAAGAACCAAGACAATACAGACGGAAATGGTGATAGTAGTTCAGAAAAGGCTACTCCTGCACCAAGAAATGAACAAGGTCAATTTATTGGATTTGATGCAGTATCAACAAAACCTAGAAATTTCTATACTTCCACTCCTTTATGCTATCCATTAGCAATGAGACAGGAACTACAAGATAATCTAAAGATAGATGTTATAAAACATACACCAAAAGTTTTGTCTGGTATGAGGTTTGAAAACAGACCAAAAGGTCCGACAATAGGATCTGTTATACTACCAATGCCAAGTGCTATTACAGACGGAAACAAAACTCAATGGGGTTCTGGAACGATGACTCCAGCACAAATAGCAGCTTCAGGTGGAGTTAAAGCATTACTGGGTGATGAAAAACTGGGTGGTCCTTTTGAGCAACTTGAAGCAACTGTTGCTCAATCAGCAGGTAACCAAAAAATTAGTAACGCAGTAAAAGATTATTTCACTGAACAATTAACTGGTGCTGAAGATCTGCTTGCTAGAACAACAGGAGAAATAATGAATCCTAATATGGAATTACTATTCAAAGGCCCTGATTTAAGATCATTTAGTTTTACATGGAAGATGAGTCCACGAGATCAAAAAGAAAGTATCGAGATAGCAAAAATAATTAGAATGTTTAAACAATCTATGGCCCCACAAAAAACAGAAGAACAATTATTTTTAAAAGCACCTAGCATATATGATCTGACATTAAGAGTTGGAAAAAAACGTAATAATTTTCTACCTAAAGTGAAAACATGTGCATTAACTGATTGTACTGTTAACTATACTCCTGATGGTAGTTTCATGGCATATGATAATGATTCTATGGTTGCTTATGAAATGTCACTATCATTTCAAGAAATAGAACCAATCTATAATAATGACATGAGTTCTGGTTGGGACAGCGTAGGTTACTAAAATGGCAAAAAATTATTTCTCACAACTACCAGATTTTGAGTACGTTAATCGTACTGAAGATGGAAAACGTATATCAGATTACACTAAAGTAAAGAACATTTTTAAAAGGGGGAAACTTAGAGAAGATATCTTCCAAGAAACAACATTCTTTGAAAAGTATCAGATAGAAGGTGATGATCGTCCAGATAATGTTGCAGAAAAATTCTATGGAAAAGCACATTATGATTGGGTTGTACTTTTATCCAATAATATTATTAACATCTACGAAGAATGGCCACTACCTCAAGTAGGATGGGATGCATATCTTTTGGAAAAATATAATAATGACTATGATACATTATATAATGGAATACATCATTATGAATCTAATGAAGTTTCAAACAGTAGAGGAGTTATAATATTTCCTAAAGGTGTAAAGGTTGGTGCAGCACAGAGTGTAAGTTACTTTGATCAATATGCTAACAAGCAAGTAACTGTCAATCCTATATCAAAAGCAATTACTAATTATGAATATGAAAGTAAAATAAATGATGATAAAAGAAGTATCTTTTTAATTAAAGGAAGATATCTAGGTATTATAAAAGATGATATAGAATTAATGATGAGATATAAAAAAGGATCTACTCAATACGTGAGTAAATCCTTAAAACGTGCTGAAAATATAAGACTATTTGATTAACTTTCTGCTAATGCTTGAAAGTATTTGTAAGCATCGTCTTCATCTGCACTAGATGATGCTACTGGAGCAGCAGCGACGGCTTCCTCTGCCTTACGGGTCTTGAAGTCAGGTTTAAATGAACCACGACCTTCACT
>VTLG01013503.1_pt1 | contig 14561 bp, 22 predicted proteins | sample 4694571 | NCBI WGS metagenome assembly VTLG01 (sample SAMN12604809, study PRJNA352737) | marine metagenome | biome: ENVO:00000447; feature: ENVO:00000209|ENVO:00000569|ENVO:01000036; material: ENVO:00002151; isolation source: viral sequences binned using virsorter ...
ACATCATGCACCAATAAATTATACTTCTTTTCGGGCGTGGGATGGGGTCGACTTGGATAAAAAAAAGCGGGCGGGGTTCCATGTGTTGGGGGGTGGCCAAGATCCGTAAGCTAGGTAATCTCTAAATTGTAGCAAAATCTGTTACGAGGGTCCCTTAATTTTTTTTAGATCAGGAAATGCTTACGTAAGGATATATATACGGGAAGCTACTGTGTCTTTATGCCTTGGGCAAAAAACAAGAGCAAACCCAAATCGTATTTGATCACACCAGGTCGTGATGAGACAAGGAACGAGTTATGGGATGAGCTTAATGAGATATGCAAGAAGAATGAGAGCACCTATGCAGATGAGATCTGGGATGCAATATGGATGCATGTAGAGAGGAGTAAGAGGAATGGCTAAGGGAAGATTGAATAGGAAGTATACGTTAGCAGATAGACAGGCCGCATTTAGGTTGTATTTGAAGGGCTTTAACACGAGAGATGTAGCTAAGGAGTTGAACAAGGAGGGGTCCTTTGATCCACCTATGGCGCACACTACAGTGGACAGATGGGCTAAGAAATATGGTTGGGACGAGGAGCGTAGCACGTTGGAGCATGAGGTAATGACAGAGACTATGGCTGATGCTAAGCTTGACATGAAGAACATGATCGGAGAGGTGGAAGAAGTACGCCAGGAGTTTTTAGATCGTATGCGAAACAAGCATGGTGCGGACATTAGGGCGCACGAGTTTGCAACATTGACAAAGATGCAGGAGCAGTGGGTTGAAAATGAGAAGGAGAAGGAGGAGTTGATCAACCATGTTACAGAATGTATTAAGAAGGCGTTAGATGATACAATAGAGGACAACATGCTACGGCAGAATTTTTTGTTGCGCTACATTAAGCTACTGAGGGGTGAAGAATGAATTGCCCAGAGTGCAAAGGTAGGACTAAGTCTTACACAGATGTAGATTATGGTGGTATGCATGTGTTGTGCGACAAGTGTGAGAGGGTGTGGGCTTTAGTATGACAGCAGATGAGGTGCAGAATTATGGGAAGCGTTATGGTAGAACCTGGACGACTGAGGATCTAAAAACAAAGGTACGCAAGGTAGAGGTATTGAATTTTGCGAAGCGCAAGAAGGCGGGTTTGAAGGATGATGTGCATGATTTGAATGTTTGGTGTCCAACGGGCGATCATGAGATGAAGGCATTTTTGACAGGTTACTATGGTGCTATGGATGATCTTCACAAGTGGGTTATGGGTAGATACGAGGAGGAAGATGGCCAATAGTTTACATGCTTGGGTAGTTCAGTTAAATGAGTTAATTGATCATGCTATTAAGATCCGTAATGAGAATGTTATGGAGTATAAGGATAAAGAGTTAGAGGCGTTTGAGATGGGTTTGAATATATTTACGTTATTGATGAAGGAGATGTTGAAGGACATGTTAGGTGAGGAGGCTAATGACTGATTATTGGCGATGTAAGGTTTGTGGTTATCCTATGACAACTAAGGATTATGAGTTGAATGGTGGTTATTGTCAGGAGTGTAGGAATGAGTGATTACGTAGTAGCATTGTTGATTAGTTTTTCGTTTATAGCAGGTTTTTGGACAGGGGTTGATTGGTATAAGAAGCAGATAATGGAGGAAGATGCAAAAACGCCACGCAGCGAGTAATTTGTATAATTTGACTATGTGTGGTTACGAGTGCACAAGTTCGGAGTATCAAAAAATGCGAGGCCGCAAGGCGGCCAATATTAACTGTGCTCATTGCCTTCGTGCGCTGAAGAAAGGGGTGCCCCGTGGATAAGGCGAAGTGCAACAAGTGTGACAACATGGGTTTGCGCCAATTTTGTTATGAGCACAAGAAACACCATGTGCATGGCAGGGTGCATATAGAGACTGAATACAAGGGCATGAATGAGTGGTGGCTGTGTAATGCGTGTGCGGAGAGAGAACGATGAGTATAACGGAGTATGGTTATGATGATACAGAGAGATGTCCTGCTTGCGACAGGGAGTTGATAGAGATGTGTTGTATGGAATGTGGAGAGTGTTACGGATGAAGTGGAGGTTTAGTTGTTATGTATGTGGGCACAGGTATGAGTTACAGCACAGGCAGACGCACAAGGCACAATTTTACGGTGGTAAGAAGGAAGGGCGACCTATGATGGATTGTCCTAATTGTGAGATGAATGATTGTGAGACATTGTTAGTAGGAGAGATGATCGGTGGTCGTACATAAGTATAGAAACGAAACTAGGTGGACGTTGTGTGGCCGATATGCAGGTACAGTTGAGGGTAGTATGAATATTGTTGCGTCAGATGTGGATCATGAGGTGACTTGCAAGTCTTGTAAGAGTATTGCGATGGGTCGAGTATGTGGTAAATGGGTAGGAGAAGTATGAGCATACAGAAAAAAAGAAACGAAGTAAGCAGGTTGTTGCGCATGTCTAATAGACATAGGAACGTCATGCGTTGGAGTGAGCATGAGACAATAGAGCATGTAAGTAGAAAGTTTGAGATCTGTTTTCAATTAAAGAAGTGGGGGCATGAGTTCTATACTGAGGCGATCTTTGAGCCTAGTGGATTGAGGGCTGACGTGATTGATGCTGATGAAGGAGTTGTTTACGAAGTGTATCAGACAGAGAGTATGGAGAGTTTGAAGAAGAAGGCATTACTTTATCCTTTAGAGGTTAGGTTTGTGGATGCGAATGCAGTTCCTTTTACGGAGGAAATGTTATTGTGATCCGCATTGTTAGAAATGGCGTGGTGGTTTTTGAGAGTGATGATTTGTATAAGATTGCAGATTGGTTGCATTATGAGGACAAAGAGGTTAAAATGCTTGAAGTAAGAGTAAATCAGGAGGCGTATGACAAGGCCCAGGCTGCTAAATGGTGATGTGCGACAGGAACTCAAAAAGCTGCACACTGAGAGTATTCATTGTGTCGTAACATCGCCACCTTACTGGGGTCTTAGAGATTATGGATCTGAGGGTCAGTTAGGATTAGAAGAAACGCCTGAAGAATATATAGACAATATGGTTGAGGTGTTTAGAGAAGTAAAAAGAGTTCTTAGAAAAGATGGTACATTATGGTTGAATATTGGAGACAATTACTTTGGAGGTGGCCGTGGAGAGGATAGAAAATACAAAGGGGCGTATGATTCAGTTGAAACTTCTAAACCAGATTGGAAAAAAGTCAAGGGTCTTAAACCAAAAGATTTAGTTGGAATACCTTGGCGACTTGCATTAGCGTTACAGGCTGACGGTTGGTGGTTAAGGAATGATATAATATGGAGTAAGCCAAATCCAATGCCTGAGCCTGTAAAGGATCGTTTAACAAAGAGTCATGAGTATATTTTTTTACTTACAAAATCTAAAACATATTATTACGATCATGAGGCAATAAAAGAGCCGTATAGTGAGTCGTCAATAGAGCGCATAAATCAAGTAACCTTTGATAGTCAGTCAGGTGGTAACAAGGATTATGGTAAAGTTTCGGTGCATTCTAAGAATACAAATTCGATAAGAGGTACGTTAGAGAAGTTTAAAGAGAACTTAGGTACAGGTAGAAATAGAAGGACAGTATGGGAGATAGTAACTAGGTCTTATCCAGAGGCGCACTTTGCGACATTTCCAGAAGAGATACCTGAGTTATGTATTAAGGCAGGAACAAAGGCAGGAGATTTAGTTTTAGATCCGTTTGCTGGATCTGGAACTACTTGTGCAGTTGCATCGAGGTTAGGTAGGGACAGTATAGGTATAGAATTAAATGAGGAATATCTTAAATTAGCCCGTAAGAGATGTAAGATAGAAAGCGAGAGTTTATTCAATTATGTATAAAGCGGACGACAAAGACATAACCAGACTTGTTGCTAATGCTTTAGATCTTGCTGCAGAGAAGCCGTTGTCTATGGGTGAGTTTGCAGAATCTATTTTACAGAGTTATATGGATCATGAGCCTACAGACTTTGTGCCGCTTGGTGACATGCATAGAGAGTGGGAAGAGTTGTTCAATAAAGGAACACACACAGCGATTATGTGTGCTAGAGGTCACTTAAAGACAAGTTGGAGTCTTGCGGTTCTTGCGTATCACATGGCTACGTTTAAAAACTTTAGAGCGTTGTATATCTCAGCTACATTGGAACAGGCATGGGATAAGTTAGAACAGTTTGAGGAATTGTGTAAACGTTCATGGAGGCTTGAAGGATATGTTAAGTCTACAGATGACAGAAAAGCAGTATGGCGTAAAGGTGCTAAGTATTTCAACAACGGATCAAGAGTACATGGTGCAAGTATTGGTAAAGCACTAGAAGGTCCGCACGTTCACATGATTATCTTGGATGATATACTTCAGGAGTTTCCTAATTTGACAGATGAGAAGGTTATACACTACATTCGTAGAGTTGTGATGCCAATGAGACTTCCTAATGCTAAGATGTTATTGATAGGGACGCAGAAGAGGGTTGGTGATGCTACAGATTGGGTAGAGCAAAACAAGATGTGGGATACAGTAAGGCATCCTGCGTTACTTCAGGATGACACACCAAGATGGCCTGAGTATTGGTCATACGAAAGATTGATGGATGAGAAGGAGACAATGGGATCCCGTGCGTTTGAGTCTGAGTATATGTTGAACCCATTAGATCCAGAAAGTGCAGTTATACCTTATGAAATTCTTAATGCTTGTTTGGATAAAGGATTAGAAATGGGGCCAGCACCAGCTAATGATGAGTGGGACACTTACATGGGTGTTGATCTTGCAGTAGGTATGGATAGTAAGAATGACGAGACGGCTTACGTGATAATTGGGTTTCACAAACCTACACAAGAACGTAGAGTATTGTATTCATGGTCAGGTAAAGTGTATGCTAAGGGTCAGGGTTGGTTAGAGGCTCAGGTAGTTAGTATGAAAGAACTTGCTAACAGGTTTAATCCAAGTAAAATTATGGTAGAGTCTAATGGTTATCAGAGGTTGGTTGTACATGCTGCAGCAGATTTAGCAGGGCTTCCAGTAGTAGGTCACAATACAGGAAGAGAGAAACACAGGCATGATGTAGGTATTCCACTTATAGCACTTAAGATGGAACAAGAAAAATACACTATACCGTGGAATAAAGAGGCTACAGAAAACAGCAGACCTGGAACACGTAAGTTAGTAGATGGATTAAGTCGATTAATTTACGGTAAGAACGGTAGGCTTGAGGGGCATACTCCTGATGCAGTTATGGCGTTGTGGATGTGTGAGTTAGCGATCCACGACGATCACAAGCGTAAACTTAACTATACAAAGTGGGATTATTTTGCATAATGGTTTGTAAAGGCGATTTATCAGATCCAGATAATGATGGAGAATACAATACAGCAATGATGTGTCCTAATGATTGTGGAGCTAGATATTCAGCAAACAAAAACGATTACTATACTGTTGATGATGATTATGTTTTTACTTGTGATGTATGTGATGAGGAGTTAATATTAGTTAGACGATCTGTAATTTACGAACAACTATAGATAAGTATAAATATGCGTATATATACTGTCGTTCCCAGCGAGATATGGATAAGGCACGTCTGGAACTTTTTGGAATCACATCAGAAACAAAGAAGAAAGTGCAGATTATAGCTAAGTCAAAAAACATAAGTACAGCTACATTATTAGAGCCAGTATTGAGGAAATACATTGACGAACCTAAGAATAAACAGATCATATATAGGCACGGTATGAGGCAATGAGTTATTCTATACCTGGCGGAGTAAAGAAAGAAGCTTTACAAGGCAAGAAACTATATCAGAAATTTAAGTATGGTGGAGGTAAAGTAACTGCTAAAATCAATTCTATGCTAATTAACAAAGCGGAAGTTAGCCATCCTATTGCAATTAAGATACACACATATTACAGGAGACACGAGACCGTAGATCCACAGGGTAAGAATTTTGACAATAAAAAAAGACCTAGTAAAGGATATATAATGTGGAAGCGCATGGGTGGTGACTCAGGTCAAGCATGGTCTCGGAAGTTAAAAAGAACTATAGATTCCGTAAACAAACAAAAACTTAAAAACATTAACATGGGGTTGGATAAGATTAAACGTGGGCTTACTCGATAGATTCCGTAGCAAACCTGCTCCAGTAAGGAAGTCAGGAATACAAGATTTTTTAGATAAGAATATGATAAAGGATGCAAGGACTCCAGTGTATTCTGGTGTTAGCACAGATCTTGCATACAAAGAGGCAATACTACCTCCAGTAGATCAGAATTATTTAGAGATACTAGCAGATAGATATTCACACTTACGAACAGTAATAACTAGGATAGCTAGTCAAGCAGTAGCTAAAGAGTGGGATTTTATAGAATTAGGAACAGGAGATCCAGAAGAGAAAGCAGCAGTTAGTAGAGTATTACGTGATCCTACTAATGGAAATGCAGACATAACTGGCATGGAGTTTTTTAAGGCAGTAATAAGGCAACTTGAAATTTTTGATGATTGTTGGGTTAGTGTTGTTTATGATCGAGTTTTAGATAATGACGGAGAGACTACAGGTAAGATAGTCAAGGAGTTATGGGTAGAGGATGCAAAGCACATGCGATTCTACGTTGATGGTTTTGGTAAGTTTTTGGAAGATAAGATGTTTGATCCACTTACTAGAGAATTTATGTCAGGAACACACAACAAAGACACTGGGACAAAATTAGTTCCAATGGCTTATTTTTATGATGTGGATGGTGAGCAGATACCATTTGCACGGGATGAAATCATCCATTTTAACAAGTACAGTTCTACAGCTAGACTCTATGGTCAATCACCAATTATCGGCCTTTCTAAGAAAATAGAGACAGCCCTAGCTATAGAATCTTTACAAAATAAAGTCTATCGCTTGGAAAGGCCACCCAAAGGATTCTTAGATATTCCAGGACACAATGAGGAATCACTTAACAGGTTAGGAGAATACATAGCAGAAGAAACAAGACGCAATCCTAATTTTATTCCAATTATAAGTAGTCAGGAAGGATCTAATACAGCTAAGTTTGTATCTATTATGCCTAACTTTGATGAGTTAATGATGTTACCATATATGGATCGCATTAACAACGACATTAACGCTTCCTATGGAGTCATGCCACTAGTAGTTGGTGACATGTCTGGAGTAGGTGGATTAAATTCAGAAGGAGAACAAATAACAATATTTGACAGAACGATAAGAGAGACTCAACGATGTGTTGAGTTAGGATTGATAAAACCATTATTGGAATTAATGGGAATAAGGACTTGGACAATTCGTTTCAATGATATTAACGAAAGAAACGAAACTCAATACTTAAACAACATGAATCTAAAGGCACAGATAATAACTCAGTTCCAAAACTCAGGTATTGATGTGGATTTAGGGGAGGATGGAGAATTAGTACTACCGAAGTCGGCAGAGGCAGTAAGGCAGGATTTTCTAAGGCGTTCTCAGGAGTCGCTGGAGGAAGGGGAGCCAAACGAGCATCTCTCTACATTGACCGAGCTTTACGAGAACTCAGGGCAGTCTTAACTAAAGAGTTTCAAAACTTAAAAGGCATTACTAACATAGTAGACCTTAGAGCTGCAGTAGCAGACATAACGTTAATGATTTCAAAGCAGTTGCGAGAAGCTATAGAGGATGATGTAACTGATGCTTATTACAATGGTGCTAGATCTGCGTATGCGGATGCACCAGGTTTAGGAGTTAAGTCGTATAATAGAGATGAGTTTGATTTAGAAGATATTAGAATACTTCAGAACAATGGGCCATTAGGTTTGGCGTTAGGTAACTTTGAAAACGATCTTAATACTGAAATGAATAAGGTTATATTTGAAGCAGCAGCTACAAATGTAGCTATGGCAAGTATGGTAGATCAAGTTAGGGCAGTAGCAAATACACAGGCTTGGAAGTTAGGTAGAATAGCTAGGACTGAAATGTTAAATGTGTTTAATGAAGGTAGATTTAGGGGATATGCTAAAGCAGAGCAAACGTTAGGTGATAGGTTCAAATACAGTTTGCAGATTATAAATGATAATAGAACATGTGGTGCACATCAGGAATTAAGTGGCAGGATCCCAGCAGGAGGTTTGTTTTTGGATGAGTTGATAGAGTTACAGCAACGTATTGGAGCTAAATACAAATTTACACTTACGGGTAAAGCTTTGTTGCATCCAAATCAAAGAACAGTATTGGTGATGGTAAGATGAAACAATGTAAGAAATGTTTAGCAGGAGCAATGCGAGTCCATATTTTAGGTAGTGGATTGTGTCAAGAGTGTCAGTCAGAGTTGGAGTGGAAACGAGGTCCGCACATAGTAAGAGAACAAAAGATGCAGAAAGTAAAATACGACATGTATAAAAAAGGTGAAAAAATTATTAAAAAGAAATGGAAGGAAAAATACGGCGACGATAATGTTGATAACGTATTAGAATACAGATAATGGTTAAGATAGAAATGAACTTTGATCCTAATTTAGGAGCAGTTCAAAATGATTTTAGTATATTGCCTGATGCAGTAATGGAACTTACAGCAGATGCAATAGAACAAACGGCTTTAGACATTAAAGGTGAAGTAGTAGCGCAAATGAGTCAACCATATCCACAAGGTTTGGGTAGTGATCGAGCACTTAAAGGTGCAGTAGAGATAGATGGTCAAAGAGAGTTGGCTAATGGTTTAGTTACATATTGGGTAGGAACTTCACTTCCACATGCAGAGTTTGTAGAGTATGGAACGCCACCTCATTCAGCGACATCTGGATCTGGGGAATTTAACAAAAAAATAATAGAATGGACTGATCGAGTCTTAGGTAAAGGTGAACGTGATGCACGAGCTATAGCTCGAAGTATACGTAATAGAGGAACTCAACCTAGACCTTATTTTAGAAGAGCAGTAGTAAAGAATGCTCCTAACTTTAAACAGACATGGAGTCTTATGTTAGCTGAGAAATTAGAAGCAGAATATAAATCATCGTTAAGTGCAGGAGACTTTACTTCACATAGCGGTAGAAAGGCATAGAGACACACACCTTCATTTCCACTGGAACTCCAAAAAGGTGTGTCGCTTTTTTTTTCTAAGATTTTAGAGGGGTACGGCGGGTTATTAGCTATAATAGAAATAGTGTTTCTTATATAATAAAAGTTCCAGTGGAAATGAAGGTCTCTCTCTCTCTCCGAAACAGCAAAAAACTTTAATAATAATTACTTAAAAGTAGGGTTGTGGCAGTAAGCACTATCTTTAAAGAAAACGAGAACGATACAGGTTGGATAGTGTATAGGCCCGAATGGTATAATGATAGGATAATGGAAACGTACATTTCCTCTCCAATTATAGATAAACAAAACGATAAGATACCTACAGAGACGATCAAAGAGTCTATGGATTTTTATATGAAGTATGGCGTATACTCATACAGACATGAAGAACAACCAATAGGGCTTCCTTTAGCTTATAAGGTTAAAGAAGGTAAAGTTAAGGTAAGAGTAGGAATCCATGATAAATTATCCATGCACAACAAAGTATGGAAGGAGATTCAAGAGTTTGGTTCCACTGGAGCCAGTAGTATTAGGGGTGAAGCAATGGACCAAGAGAAAGTTTGTGATGAAGATAGTTGCCACAATCAAATTAACGAACTTGATCTATGGTCTGTTTCTTGGGTAGGAGACAATCCTGCTAACCCCGAAGCTACTGTAAGAGAAGTAGCAATGGCTAAAGCCAAGTCAGATACAGTTCAGGTGACTTTAGATCAAGTAGAAGGCATGGTAGAGAAGATAATAGAACGTAGAGGTAAGGAATATTGTTTGCTTGGTAAGAAGGACCGAAAGGTTTTGGGTTGCCATGACACTAGGGCGGGAGCTGTAAGGCAGGAAAGAGCCATACAAGCCCGTAGATACAGCAAATCTAACGAGTTATTGGATGATATACTAAAAACATTAAAGAAATCAGTAACAAAGTGCTGTGCACCTAGAGTTATTAAGACAGATTCACTTAAGAAGTCTAATGATCTATTAGATGACATAATGAGAATGATAAAGTTTGGTACATTTATTAATAAAAAGAAAACGCCAGGCAAATTATGGTTTGAGAATTGTTTAGCTAATGTAAGAAGATTAGAACGTATGCCAGGTCGAGATGAAGTAAGAGATGATAGAGCTTTCTGTTCTGAGTTATGGTACAATCCAGGAAGATTTGATAAAACTTACAAGAAACCAGGAGGCGGAACTGGTAGAACATCAGGTATGCAGTTTAGATTAGATATGGGAACTTCAACAGGACCAAGTGGTCTAAAAGGTTAATTCCGAAATCAAAAAAGTCTTTATATATAATTGGTTCCGAATGAGAAATATGTCCAGTTGCACATGCGGAACGCATAAATCAGAAGAATCTGAGCCAGTTGAAGAAATTAAAGAGGCTCCAGAGGCTGTTGAAGCGTTAGAAGAACCAGTTAGAGAAGAGGACTTAAATAAAGAAGAAGAACTTACAAAAGACCTCGAAGAAACTCTCGGTAAACTTAAGGAAGTAATGGCTTATTTGGCAGAAATGGCCGAAGGAGAAGCTAAAGCAGAACTTGATGAAGAGGAAGAGGCCGAAGAGGAAGAAGAAGAGGAAGAAGCAGAAGAAGAAAAATCTGAAGAACCTAAAGAAAAAGAAGACACATTGGAGAAATCCTTGGCTACTTTAAAGAAATACGGATTTAACGTATATTCAGGATCCAAGAATACACCAGCTCCAAAAGAAATTGAGACTCCTAAACCAAAATTCGATTTCAATGAACTTGTAAACAAGTCATGGGAAGAATTAGAAGCATTAGAGAGAGGTAACTAAACATGAACATAGATGAATACATAAACGCCTACTATGGCGGAACACTAGGCATAGCAAAACGATACGGCATAGAAAAGGCAGACAGAGATTTCACAACAAGTAATGTTGCTGACGCTTTCAACGTTGTATACGGAGCAAAGGTTTACAACCAGCTAAACACCAAGTCTGAAGTAGCAAAGCTATTGAAGAAAGAACCTTGGACACAATCAGGTTGGAGAGTAATGACAACCCGTCCAGTAGATAATGCTGGTAACGAAGATTTCTCAGCAGGAATTGGAGAAGGAGCATCCTTTGCAGGTATTGATACTACTGCACCAACACTCAAAGAAGTAAACGCAACTTTAAAAGAAATCGTAACACCTTACGAAATTTCAACCAAAGCAGAATTACTATCTGACGCAGATGATGGTCTAAAAGGACTCGCAGCTTTTATGAGAAAAGAGATGGGAGATGCCCACGTTTTCGGTATGGATGAGATGTTATTAGCAAATGCAGATATACCTGCATCTAATAACTTAGAATCTCTTGATCGTGTAACTACTACAGATGCTTATTGTAATCCAACTGGCGGGGCATTAGATACAAGAACTGACGGAGATATGTACAACCTAACCAAGCAAACAGAAGCAGCTTGGATGGACGCAGGTCACTGTGGTCACAATGACGGATCCGACAGAACACTTACAACAGCAATGTTAGATGACATGATTGAAGGTGTAATGACTAAAGGAGCAAACTACGCAGATTTGATTCTATTAACAGGTCACGACACATACATGAACATTCAACAACTATTAACCAAAGGTGGAGATGGTGGCGCAGCTACTATCCTACGTTACGATGCAGCTCAAGAAGGAGCAGCTTCACAGAATGGAGTTCTCGGACAAGCTGGTCTAAATTACGACAGCAGAGTTGGATCTTACAATGGTATACCAATTTTTGTTTCACAACACGTAACAAAAGATGTAACTTCAAGAATACACTTGTTGGACTTGCCACAATTCGCATTGAGAGTTGCAGCACCAACAACCTATGTAGCTAACGACAACCTAGCTGTAACACAATCATTAACCAAGCAATTTGCATTAATTACTGCAATGGAATTGATTACTTACAGGTGGAATACCAGCGGTAGTGTAAGAGATTTAGACGCTTAGAGTGATTGGAGGTCTTAGAATATGGTCAAGATCATCAATCATGGGCTTAAGCCTCTTATTAGGAGGCTTGGCACTGGGCAGAATATCACATTCTATCCAGGTAAAGAAGTTGAGGTCAGAGATGAAAAACTCATTGCTGAAATCAAAGCTCGCAAAAGGGTTGGAATCTTACAGATTAAGGATCCCGTCGGCAAAAAAGACGTTGGCGGGGGCCTTAAGACTGGGAGCAGGAAGCCTAAATCTGGGAGCAAAGCTACTAGAGCCAAACCTAAAAAAGAAGTAAAGCCAAAACAAAAGGCAAAGCCTAAAAAGCCCAAAGGACTTAAGAAGCCTAAGAGGGCAGACTAATGGCAGCGACAGTAGTAAGAACGACATTAAGACTCGATCAGACACGTAACGCAGCTTTATTTGCTAATACAGAGACGGCAGTAGGCGGATCCGAAACAACAGTATTGAATAAGTTTGATTGTGCTTTGTTTAACAGATATGCAATCCAGATCTTTAACAGTGATGGATCAGTAGCAGCAACCGCAAAAGTATATGGATCATTAGTAGATACACCAAATGCAAGTATTCCCACATCAGATTGGACACAGATCGGAGACGACATAAGCGTAGGTACTAGTGGCAGTGCACTTAAGGCAATATCAACTACACCGATCAGACACTTAGCAGTTACAGCAACGGGTAATGGAGCAGATCTTACGGTATACGTTTATGCGGAGCAAGTTTAGTGGATGGCTTCTCCTATATACTCTAATATAGTCTCAGTAAGTGAGGTTGTCTAATGGCAACAACTATTTGGTATTCTAACCCTACATCAGGGAACGCTATGGATTGGACAGATACTAATCAATGGAATACAGCAACAGATGGTTCAGGCACAGCAGGAAATCCAGATTCAACAGATGACAAAGCAATAATTCAATCTGGAGATACAGTTACGTTAGATACTAATGTAACAACGGGACAGGTTTCTGTTTTAGGCACACTTACAGGTAACACTTCATATTCATTAACATTAGCGGGTAGTGACGAAGATAATAATTATAATAATGCTGGAACAGTTACAAATTTAAATCTTATAATGACTGGAATAAGGGCATCTGGAGATAGAACTATAGTTGATGCAGGTAGTGGAATACGAGATTTTACTCTTAATGATACGACCAATAGTGGCAATAATGTTCATAAGTTAGGTGGCAATTTATCTATATCTGGAGACCTTACAATAACGTCAGGGACTTTAGACACATTATTTCTTGGAACAGATAGAAGCCTTACAGTAGCAGGACAAACAATAGTAGGGCCAAACAGTGGTGCAGCAGACCAAGCAACATTAACTTGTAATGCTTCAACTTGTAGTTTTGGTGCAGCCGTAACGTCAGGTTATGCTTTAGATGTAAAACGGGGCGGAACATTTAATGGAGGAAGTGGAACTCATACCAGTGGGGCTGTTAAAGTTACAACTGATTCTAATGCAGAGGCTAAATTAGATTTTACAAGTGGAACGCACGTTATTAGCTCAGAATACACAAGTGAAGATAGATTTTTTGAACTTACGTCAGGAACAGTTACACATAGTAATGGAACTATTTTACTTAATGCAGCATTAACATCAGCTATACAATGGCTAGGGACAGCAGGAGACGCAGGTCCGTATAATCTTACTTTAAGTCACGCTTCTAACACTACAAAACCAAGAAATGCATTAACGGTATTAAATGATTTAAAAATAACATCAGGAACATTTAATACACAATATGATGGTTCTGATAAAAACCTTACAGTAACAAGAGATGTAATTATAGGGGAGAGTTCAGGCTCAGGAGATAATGCAGTATTAACTGGCAATGCTTCTGAGATTATAATTCATGGTGGTATGAAGATTGATGTTACTGGAAAATACGATGCTACAACTCACGCTAATGGAACTGTAATTAATAAGTATTTAGCAGGTGGAGGATTATTTGCTTTACAGCTTATCGCAGGTGGAACGTTTATTCACAATGATGGTTTAGTTCATGTTACTGGAACTGGAGGATATAGTATAGTTATAGAAGGGTTATCTGGTAGTGATGTTTCAGGCACAGATGCTAATGCATTACATGATCTTAAAGTTACACTTAACAGTATTTCAAATTTTGTTAAGTTAGATCCAGTTCCTAGTTCGAATGGCGATACTATGGTTATAACTGGTGATTTAGATATAGTTGAAGGTAAAGCTTATGGTAATTCAACATCAGACAATCTTACAGTAAATGGAGCTGTAACAGTAAGAGATGGGGCGCAATTATCTGAAAGCACATCTACTAGCGGTGCAATGACTTTTGGAAGTCTTACAATAGAAAGTGGAGGAACATATATTGCAACAAGCGGAACTACTACAATTTCTACTGGAACTATAGATAATGATGGAACACTTACGCACAATAAGGGAACCATTAAGATAGATCACGATACAGGTATAACTCTTGATTTAACAGGTTCTGACGCAAGTGTAATACCTGTTTATAATTTAATTGTTGATACTGATAATACAGTAGGATATGCGGCTTGCACTATTGGAAATAATTTAACAAAAAAAGGTT
>VTLG01016937.1_pt1 | contig 14560 bp, 23 predicted proteins | sample 4694571 | NCBI WGS metagenome assembly VTLG01 (sample SAMN12604809, study PRJNA352737) | marine metagenome | biome: ENVO:00000447; feature: ENVO:00000209|ENVO:00000569|ENVO:01000036; material: ENVO:00002151; isolation source: viral sequences binned using virsorter ...
AACAAGAGATTTTCTAATCTTAACGTATCCTGTTGTTTCTTCTCCATCGCCCCCTAATTCCTCAGGGATACACATTGGTTTATTGGAGATTTGTTCATACGTCTTTTTCAAAACAGCTGCGTGATAGCCTCCATTTCTATGCCAGAACAATGTATCAAACTCGTATTTAAATTCCTCAAGCATTCTTTTGTCTGCCCGAGATCTCAATGAGGGGTCGAGGTAAAGATTGACAATGGTGTTTAACAGGCTGTCATCTTTAATCTTCTCAAGGTCATTGAGTTCCCAGGGATTAAACGTTATAGAAGAAATGTTATTTCTCCTTCCGTCATCATTGTCATAGAGCCTTATCGTATTCCCAGAATTTAATTGCCAGGCTTCATCTACCAACAGATTACAAGCAAGAGTGTCCAAAGATTCCTTTTTGTCAGAACCTTCTTCCCAATCTGAATGACACAAACCTTGAAAATACGATGAATCAGTATTATAGAACCCACAATGGAATCTGAGTTGGTGAGTTGTTTTGTGTAATACGAACTTGGAAACAACGAGAAGAGACACTTGCTCTTCGTGATTTGGGTGATGATGGAATCTCCAAGGGGTTTCGATATACCCGTCAGTTTTCCGTTGTTCACGCTCAGAATCTGAAATCCTAATGTCATCTTCTGAACTGACAACCTTTATTTCCTCTATATATTTATAGAGATGGGTTGGTTTATTAAGTACCATTTACGTACTCCTTTACTTTATTAACTGCGTTATTTACTGGACGTTTTTATTATATAAGCTGAATTATAGGTGGGAGATGAAACGAAGGTTAAGCTGAAACCTTGGGTTCCTCACGGATTACCCCATCTCCCTAATCTTATTTTTGAGGAATATATGCTATGTCTCCTGTGAACCTATCGAGAACACTCCCAGTCCACTCACATCCTATATCGGAGTATTCTTTTTGTAAATCTCTAAACGATTTAATCGCAGCTTGAGGTGTGTCATACGTTCCTCTTATATCCGAAGTACCTCCACAAGGTCTATTGAGGTATCCATCATCCGACCAGGCGAACAATATGTACCTCTTACGATTTTGAGATTGCATTTCTTTGATTTTAGCAACGATACCCTCTAATACTTCCGTATCTGGAATTGGACAATACTCATCCATATCAACTTCACAGTAAGAACAATAAGGCTCTTCCCTTGTTATTTGAGGATAAGCTTCCTCACAGGTTTTGCAAGGTATCCAATCATTGTTACAGATTGCATCTTCGTGTAAACGTTTTATATTTTCTAAGATTTTTCTTCTCGTTGCACGACCTATGCCTCTTATCAATGGGGTTTCTCTAAATTCAGCAACAGTCATATCTTTTATATTTTCCCAAAACCTTTGAGCCACTATCCACTTGAACTCATCTTTATCTTTATAATATGTACCTGTTATTCTTATCCCATAGTCGTTCAGCGTTTTAATGCCTTCTCTATCTTTTACTGATGTCATCTTTGCTCCTTTTCGTTTATTAAAATATATCTTTACGTAAATCTTCAAGAGATGGTAAGTCAATTCTCTTTATCCAATTATAGAGCTTAATAACCCATAGTGAGCGATATAAATCAACCTCATCACATAGCGTAAAGAGATTATTTTCTATGTGGGCAGTATTCATTTCATAGTGCTCTATTTCTTGTTCGAGCCCAAACACTTCATCTCTATGTATATCTTTGAGTTGTTCATTCCGTTTTATAAGGACTTCGACTTCTTTCATACAGGTATCAAGTTGCTCTTGAAGTACAAGAGTGCTTGTTGGGGTTCTCATTTTCGTTTTCTCCTTTTATTCAAAGTCAGATTTGGGTGCGATTGAGTTAGTTAAAGCGATTTGAACAATCTTTGCGACATCTTCTTTACAAAGAGCTACTTCCATCAATGCGTATGTTCCAAATTCCTCATTATACCTTGGTTGAGATATAACAATCGTTCCCGACATCTCTAAGCCTATTTCTGTTTCTTTGGTTAGAGTTGCTTCATATATGAGTTCTTCTTTCTTTGCGTTTCCACAAGAGGTTTTATCACACATTTTCTGTTTCCTTTTTTTCGTTATGTATATCGTTATAGTTTTCTACGCAATTATCACAAAAGCACTTCTTAAAATCTCTTTTGCAATCCATTGCGATATTGTCGGGACTTTCAGATTCATATAGGACTTTGAGTAATAGTAATTCTTTATCGTTCTTTATATATAACGTTGTTCCGTTGGATAACGTTAAACTACCATATAACGTTTGCAAGGCTTGGAGTATTAATGGGTAGTCAGGTTTGTTTGTATTAGGAGTTCCTTCAAATTCTCTTTCTAATTCTAACGGAATCACACCCTTGAGGTATTCATTCCTTTTACGTAAACTTGAAAAGAGCAGTTTTTGATTTCTCTTTCCTAGAATACGTTGTTCGTAAACTTTACGTTTTGTTTTCATTTTACGTTCCTTGATTATGCGTAATGGTATTTGATTACGATATCTTCTAACGTTCCGATATCGAATAAAACGATTTCCGTAGAGTTATTATCACGCCATTCCGTTATTTGACACGTTGCGTAAACATTAGGTTCGATTTCTAACGTGATTACGTTCCCAATACTTAACGTACCACTATTACAAAGAGAATCATATAATTCCGTAATGTTATAGGGTTTGCGTAATATAAAGTTTTCGTTTTTGGATATATCGTAATATAACCACTTTCCGTTCTTCGTTGCGTTCACCATTTTCTGTTTTCCTTTACGTTATTGAAATTTACGTTTTCTTGGACGTGCGTAATGGATGGACTATTACGCCCACCCATTACATTCCGTTCCTAAAAGCGATTATTTTTTCGCTACTTTTTTCAACGTTATTCGCAAAGCGTATTCATCATCGCCAAAATCGAATCCGTTATGGTCTAAAGCGTTTTTTAAGTCCATAGCCTTCTTATACGCTTTCGCCATTTCGGGGTTTTGCGCTTCCATTTCCGTTATTTTAGCATCCGTTTTAATTCGGGTGCCGATGACAACGTAATTATCCATATTTGCGCCTAATTTGGACAATTCGTTATATACCATTTCGGTTACACGTTGAACAACGTTTTCTTCAACATTAACGTTATTATTAACAATAGCGTTCTTAGGGGTTGGCGTTTGCTTTTTCGTTTTCATAGTTTACGTTCCTTTAGTTTACGTTATTTGATGGTTAATTCCATCAAGTACCCTAAAGTACCACTTTCCGACCTTCTAAACAAGACATTTAAATCCTTGTAAGTCCCTTGTTTTAGCTTAGTTACGGGGGTTGGGGGGATGGACGATTTCGGCACGGGTATATTCACGAGACACACGAGTTTTAAATAATAATTTGAACAATATATTGAATATATAAAAATATTTGAAAGAATTTGAAAATTGTCTTATATTTGGCTATAGTTATTTGAAATTAATATGAATAATTTGAAAGACGACATATTAAAACAAAATCAAAGACTTTCGCAAAAGTGTTTAGTGCTTAAAGATGCTTTAAACCTTGCAATTGAAGGCTTAAGGAATTTGAAAATGTACGATAACACTAATATTAGTCAACAAACTATAAGCGAAATTGATAAGATTTTGAACAACAAGTAGTTTAGGGAATTTTATGTCATATAATTCTAATAAACAGCTTACTCATAAGCAGAAGCTGGCTGTTGAGGCACTAGCTGTATCCCCTTCAATTAATCAAAAAGAAATAGCAATAAATTTAGGCGTTTGTGATAAAACAATAGGGAATTGGTTGAATGACCCTTTGATTATTGATGCTATTTATAAGCGTTATATGGAAGTTGCAGGGATGAAATTACCAGCAGTTATAAGTGCAATGATTCGTGAAGCCGAAAGTGGAAATGTTCAAGCAGGTAGGTTAATTTTAGAACATTTTGGTAAGTTGGATAATCGGATTAAAGTGCAGGTTGAAAGTCCATTTGAAAAATTTATGCGTTTTGAGGAGGTTGAAGTAGAAGATGCCGAATTTGTTGATGATAAAGATGTTACTAATGAAGTCATTAGCTTTGCTAACGAAATACACGATATGGTTAATGAAGATGTCGTATTGCCTCCTCGTGATAAGCGTAATGACAGGCCTTCTAATCGCAAGGGAGATGAACAACGTGCTATGGTCTTATCTTCTCAAAGCGAAAAGAAAAGATTAGATAAGATTCAAGTCCAAAGAAATATGTATCAACGAAGGAAGAGGGCAAGGGCAGTAGAATTAGATTTATTACCAGCAGGGCGTCAAACAAAAAGTGTTCGTGATGGATGGTGGGATAAATTAGAAGAACTTGAAATGGAAAAATTTGGAGAAATTCGTGGCACAAGATTCTAAAGAAAGAAAAAAGAAGCAAAAAAGAAAGAAACTTTGTAAGAGTATTAGTTATATAGAGTATATATATATAAATAGAGACTATTATATAAGTAGTTATACTCCTACTGTTAAGTTTTATGAATAAAAGGCAATTCGCTTTATATAAGAAGAAATTATTCAAATTTACTGGCTATTCGCCTCACGCTGGTCAATTACAACTACACTTCCCTGAAAGGCTTACAAGGTTTACAGTTTCTGTTTGTGGGCGACGCTGGGGGAAATCTATTGCTGCTTCTAAAGAAATAGAAGCCGTTATCACACAACCCGAAAAACGTTCTTGGGTAGTTGCACCAACTTACCAATTGGCAGAAAAGGTGTTTCGTGAAGTATGGAATGAATTAGTAATCAAGCAAGGCATACCCACAAGACGTGCATCCTATCGTGATATGTATATCGAAACAGAATGGGGAAGTATATTCGAAGGGAAGTCAGCTGACAATCCTCCTTCACTTGTTGGGGAAGGTTTAGATTTCCTTGTGCTTGATGAAGCTGCAAAACAAAAAGCGACTGTTTGGGATATGTACTTGCGACCTACTTTGTCTGATAGAAAAGGAAAAGCCCTTTTTATCACTACCCCCGAAGGATATAATTGGGTATATGATAAATACTTGCTTGGAAAAGAAGATGACGATTGGGCTTCGTTTAATTCCCCGTCTTGGGAAAATCAATATGCATACCCCTTGGGGGTAGATGACCCTGATTTGCTTGAAGCAAAGAGAAATATGTCAAAAGAAGTATTTGACCAAGAATATGGGGCAAAGTTTACTTCATTTGCTGGGCGTGTATATCCATTTGATAGAATGGTTGATATGGGGGAATACAAATACAATCCATTAATCCCCACATATTGTTCGATTGACTTTGGGTTTAGGATGCCTGCTGTTGGTTGGTTTCAAACATATATGATTGATGGTATTTGGCACACAAATATGATAGATGAATTTTTACATCAAGAAAGAATAAGTACCGATGACTTATTGCAAGTATTAAAATTGAAGAAGGAACAATATAAGGTGTTGCACCACTTTGGCGACCCAGCAGGTGTTGCTATGCAATCATCAAGTGGAATGTCTGATATTGAAAAGCTTAGGCAAAATGGTATAATTGTTCGTTTTGTTCGTGATAAAATTAGTCGTAAATTAGTAGAAGGTATTTCCCATGTAAGAAACTTTATTGAAAACGCTAATGGGGAAAGATTTCTTCATTTAAACAAAAATTGTATAGGAATGGCAGAAGATTTGGAAAATTACAGGTACCCAGAACACTCTGAAGGTAAAGCATTGAGAGACGCACCAATAAAAGATGGATATCATGACCACGGCTGTGATATGATTAGATATTTTTATTTAAATAGATTCCCCATCAAGCAACAAAAATTAGAATTTGCAAGGAGATAAGATGTCTAAATATGCAAAAGACTATATATCGCAATCATTACAAGAATTTAAAATATCAAGGCTTGGCAAAAAAAGAAAAGAAGTTATAAAGTATTTAGATTTTTATAGTGGTACATCAATACACCAATATGTTGAACCATATTTTGATAACAAATCTTTTCAAGAAATCCCAGTGTATGAAGCAAATATAACAAAAAAGTTTATTAATAAGCTTTCAAGAATTTATACATTAGGGGCTAAAAGGAATGTTAATAAAAAATATGATAAACTAACTAATAATAAGGATGCGTATTTTAAACATTTAGAAAGAATGACAAGGTTATTGGGGACAATAGCTGTAAAAATATCTTTTGATGAAGTCCTTGGCTTTAAATATAATCCAATTTATTATTTTATCCCATTTTTTGAAGAAGACCCAATGAACCCTGTGGCTATTTGCTATCCATTGCTTCCACCATATGATGACCCAAGCTTTTCTTCGGGTACTGAAAGTTACGCCTATTGGGATGATGAATATTATCTTGAACATGATGCAGAAGGTAAAATTATGAAAGAAGTTTATCATGGGTTGGGTCGTATGCCAGTTACATTTTTACATCGTGAACATCAAATAGATAGCTTCTTTGTTGAGGGTGCTATGGATATTATTAATTGCAATCAACACGTTAATATTACGTTAACTGAATTACAACTTGGGTTAAGATTTCAAATGTTTGGGCAACCTTGGGCAACGGGTGTCCCAGAAGCAGGGGCGATGTCACGTGGGGGCACTGACACCACGATAGTGTTGCCCGAAGGGGCAAACTATGGAATCGCATCCCCAGGGGGTAGTGTAGTTGATACTATTGAAGCATTAAAGTTTCAAGTAGAACTTGTAGCATTAGCTAATCATATGTATATCCAATTTGCACAAGATGGTGGTGAAACTCCAAGTGGTTTAGCCTTACAAATTAAAGACCTTGAAGGGTTTGAAGACTTAAAAGATGATATTGAATTGTGGCGTATGTATGAATCTAATATTTATGATATAGAAAGATTATATGCAGAACAAACGAATATATCATTGCCAGATAGTTTTGGGATTGATTTTATTGAAATGGAATATCCTGTTTCTGTTGCTGAACAAATACAACGTGATGATTGGGATTTGACTAATGGTCAAACAACATTGGCTAAGATTATGGTTAGGGACAATAAGGATTTATCATTAGAAGAAGCACAAAGAATTGTTGATGAAAACCTTGCAATTAATGGGGAAGGTTCATTAGATTCAGAAGAAGAAGAAGACGAAATTGAAGAAGAAGAAGGGAAAGAAGGAGAAGAAGAATAAATGGCTGATTCATTGAATAAAATGATTCATATGGCACATCAATTAAAAAGACACGCTGATAATATGTCTAAAGATAAAACGTCTGGTGGATTTTGGCGTTTACAAACAGGTAAATTTGCAGAAGCTATTCAAGATAGGCTATTAAAAGGAATTGCAGAAGGCTATGATATTAATGGTAAGCAATTTAAACACCATAGCAAGTTTACAACATTTATTAGAAAAAGAGAAGCCCTTGGAGGAAAATCTCGCACAACACAATTTGGGGGTGACGAAGAAGCATATGAACAAGCAGCTGCGTTAGAAGGAATTTCTTCTGCCAAGCCTACAAAGATAACAGCGACTCAAGGTGGTTATAATTTTGATGGAGGCCCGAATGGAACTATATTATATGATGGCAAGAACCCTGGGAATGATATAATTACAAGGATAGGAAGAATATTAGATAATAATGATTTAATTATATCTGAAAAGACTTCAATAAAATTAAAGGCTGATAGATTGCGTCCTTATCAAAAATTACAAAATTATGGGGGGGAAGTCCCTAGTTCTGGTTTTTCAACAAAATTTAATGTTTCTGGAAAAAGAATCCCTAAAAGAGAATTTTTTGGTATCCCGAAGACTTATCAAGAAAATCATCCTGGTTGGAAAGAAGCTATGGGTGTTATGGTTGATGAATTATATGAAGAATACGGAAGAATAATAGAAGGTGGTAAAGCAAATTTAGAATGGTATAAAAAATCAAAGGAAGGCAATAAAAAATGGCAAGCTCTAAAAAAGAAGGCGAAGTAGCCGACAAAAGAATTGATGAAATGCAAGAAATCTTAGATGAATTAACAGAAGATGTAGATAAAATATTAAAAGATATTTATACCAATCCACTAGATGATGAAAAAGCTGTTTGTGGGATTCCTGAAGAAGTTTTTGATTATATGGAAAAACATTGCCATTCTATGTTTATGGGAATTTCCTGAAAACATTTTGAATTATAATATGTATAGTATTAACTTTTCACCGATTTTTAACAATTAAAAAGGAACATTCAGATGAGTGAAGAAGAAATTCAAGTTCAGGAGAACACCCAAGAAGAATCAGCCGATTCTTTAGATTATAAGGCATTATATCTTGAAGAAGTTCAAAACGCTAAGAAACAGCGACATAGAGCTCAAGAAGCTGAATCAACGATTCAAGATTACGCAAAAAAGCAAGAAGCCCAAAAGGTTTCTTCAATGAAGGAAAAAGAACAGTTTAAAGAACTTTCTGAAGAACTTCAAAAGCAAGTTGAAGGGCTTACCCCTTTTAAAGAAAGGTGGGACAACCATGAACTTGAAATGCGTGAATCATATTTAGCAAAGTTGCCAGAAGAAGACAGAGAAGCTTTACAAGGTGAAAGCTTAAAAAGTCTTAAATATATTGCTGACCAAATTGTAGAATCTAAACCAACCCCATTGCCAAGTGCTCCTAACCAAGCAAGGGTAAAAGGTGATGTATCTTCAGGGAATGTTTTCGATAAATTGACCCAAGGAGATTTAAAGGACAATTGGGGGGATGTTATAAATTCTTACAAGGAACAGCATAAAAAGTTATAACAATTGACCCTACTTGAAGGCATAAATGCAGTTGATAGAGGGTTAAACTTAAGAGGTACTAAAAATGGCACTTTATAGTTCTGTAGTGCAAGACAGTTATTCGGCTCAAACCGAAGCTGCCGTCTTTATACCTGAAGTATGGGCTGATGCGATAAGAAGCACATTCAAAAAGAAATTAGTCATTGGTGCGTTAGCAAATGATTATTCTTCTTTGGTTTCAGGTGGTGGCGACACAATCCATATCCCAACATATGCTGATGTAGCTGATGCTGCTGAGAAGACTCAGTATGATGCAGTTACTTATGCAAATGCAACTGAAGTAGAAATGTCTTTATCAATTAATCAACATTACTACACAGCTGCAATGGTTGAAGATATGGCGAAGGTTCAATCTAATTATGACCTTCTTTCAAAATATGCTGATTCAATGGCATATAAACTTGCTTATCATGTTGAAGATGCTCTTGAAGCTAAGTTGGGTACTTCAACAAGGTGCATTGAAATGGACAATTCTGATTCTACTGTAGATAGACAACTTTCAAGAGACCGATTAGTTGGAATAGTCCGTCATTTGTACAAGGTGGGTTGGCAGCCTGAAGATGCAATCTTATGTTTAAGTAATAGATTGTATGCTTCATTGTTCGCTTTGGATGATTTTGTTTATAAATCTAACATTGATGGTGCAAGTTTCCCACAAGGGACTGTTGGAACATTGATGGGGATGCCTGTTATTCATAGTAGCAGAATAAACTCAACTATCCCTGCAGCTGCAGTTGATGAAGCTGGAGCAAACTTGGATGATGATTTAACTGCTGGTGGTTATGTTGTCCATAAGGATGCTTTGGCTATTGCTTATAGCAAATATCCTACTGCTAATGCTGAATATGACATGGATTACATCGCACATAAGATGGTGACTGATGTTGTTTATGGATGCCAATTGTTGCATGATTCTAGTGTTAATCAAGCAAGAAGTTTTACTCTTGTTGAAACTGGTATTAATACAACTGCTTCTTGGTCTTAGACTAAGATTGGTGATTATATAATAAAGGGGGATTTATTTCCCCCTTTTTTATTACTAAAAAATTTATTAAATTATATATATGATAGATGATATAAAGAGTATTGCTGAAGAAGTTTTATATAGGCTTGGTAGATATAGTGATGATGCTTTAGCTATGATAATTAGGACGGGTAATGCTGAATCTGGATATAGGAAATTATCACAATATGGGGGAGGGCCTGGTATTGGGTTCTTCCAAGTAGAACTTGCAACTGCCCGTGATATTATGGACAACTATGTTCGGTATCGCCCGTCTTATTTAAGTGTTTTAATAGATTTAGGGTTAGAAGAAGATGACCTCGAATTTTGCTTAAAATCTAATATAGCCTTACAAGTTGCATTTTGTAGATTACATTATATGCGTGACAAGAATCCTATACCTTCTTGGGCAGACCTTGAAGGTCAAGCTTCTTATTGGAAAGATGTTTACAACACACACTTAGGGAAGGGAACTATTGAACATTTCATAGAAGCAAATCAAGAAGACTTTTAAAAGGAATTAATATGTCAAAGAAATCCCTTGTAAGACGTGCAATTGTAACGCCTGATAAACACTTCCCGTTAGCCCATATGCCTTCAATTAAAGTTTTATGCAAGGCAATAGAAATAGTTAAGCCAGACATTTATATTGATTTAGGTGATGTAGGAGAATGGCACGGATGTAGCCATTGGCAATGGAAAAAACGAAAACGACCTCCCTTAGAATATCAACTACCATTTATAGATAAAGACGTTAAAGATGTTAATGATGGAATGGATATCATTGATGAATCTTTAGATAAAGCTAATACAAAAGAAAAGCATATGATTGAAGGCAATCACGATGATTGGATGAATCGGTTTGTAGAAGAAAATCCCTACCTAACACAATACAAATTTGCTGATATAGTTAATCTAAAAGAAAGAGGGTATAAATATCATTCATCTAGTTTGCCTCCTGAAAAATATTTAAAGATAGGGAAATTAAGCTTCTATCATGGTCATCATTTTGCAAGTATTCATCACGCAAGGAATCATTTAACTAAATTGGGTGGCAATATTATGTATGGACATCATCACGATATACAACAATCAAGTGTAACTCATATGGATGGAGCAAAGTCAGCTTGGAGCATAGGGTGTTTAAAAGATATGGCTAGTGAAAAGAATGCTTGGTTAGGTGGAAGACCTATTAATTGGTCACACGCTTTTTCTATTGTAGATTTCTTAGAAAATGGGTATTTTACAGTACACGTTATACAGATAATTAATGGTAAGACATCCCTTTGGGGTGAAGTGATAGATGGAAACAACTAATGGATTTAACCCTAATAGACCAATATGGATTGCCAATTGCAGGTATAATTGCTTTAGGATATTTTGTATGGAAGCAACAACATTGGATTCAAAAAGAATTAGTTGATGATTTAGATGAACGCTTTAAGCGTTTAGAAGGTATAGTGATAAAGCTTATTGACCAACAAAAGCTTTCTCAATTAGACATTAAAGAAATTAAAGGATATATGGAAGGTATAGAACATATCCTTTCTAAACTATCTGGCAATGGGCTAACAAGAGGACGGGATGGCAAAAGATAGTGTTGAACAAGTAAGAGAAGATATGCACGATAGGATTAAGTCTATACACAATAGAACTGATGAAATTTTAAATCAAGTAAAGGTTACAAATGGACGTGTAACAAAACTTGAAGAATGGAAATCCCAATTTGTTGGGGGTATGAAGGTGGGAAGTGTAATAGTTGGATTTTTTGCCTTTACTCTTAAAATGGGATGGATAACTTTAACTTAGGAGATATTATGTTAGCAACTATAACAGCATTAGCAACTAAAAAAGCAGTATTGTACACAGGTATGGGTTTAGCAGGTGGAATAACAGCGTGGGTTCTTAAGAAAATACCCAATGATAAAATTAAAGCAAAAGTAGGATATTGGATGTATGGAGCAGGTGTTGCTTGTACTCTCGGTATGGGGAAGTGGAAGTGGACAAAGGGGATATGGAATAAAACTATAGAACCCTATTTTGTTGACTTAATTGATAATGTAGTAGTCAATGGAATAGCAGAGTTTGTAAGGGGATTGCGCTCAGATAATGGCTAAAGCACTAAAACTAGAAAAGGCAGTTGATGGGCATCTAAAACCTGTGAAGGATTCGGATGACTCATTGACTGCTTTGGAAGTATCTACTGATAAAGTCAGGGCAAAGAACTTAGATGTAGCAGATGATTTAAATGTTGAAGGTGATATTAAAAGCCCTGTAATAGATGCTCCTGCAACAGGGAATCTAACATTGTCCCCTACAAATAGGGTAATATTAGACCCTCATACAGGGGGGACTATTTATATTCAAGATGCAGGGACTACTTACGCCACCTTTTATACAGGTGCAAGTCATTCATTTTTAAAGATGTTTGAGAATGAAGGTGCATCAGAGGTTGATTTCCTTTTAATTGGTGTTGGGGCAAATGGAGAAACTACCTTACAGACTACAGATGCAGCTGGTGCTACTGCTCATTTAAACATTGAGGCAGATGGTCATGTTGAATTTGATAATTGTGCAGTAGGGTTTGATTTGCTTACTCCAACATATAATGCAAGTGATACCGATGTATCTTTTATAAATGGGAATAAGCAATTTGTAACATTTGGAGCAGGGAATATAACCGACTTGAATTTAATATTCCCAGACACTTCAGGTAATTTTATATTACTATTAAAGCAAGATGGGACTGGGAGCAGAACAGTAACAAATTATAAGGCTTGGGATTTAGTAAATTCTGATGCAGCCGATGGAAGTGCTACTGTTAAATTCGCAGGGGGTAGTAATCCAACATTAACAACAGATGCTAATCATGTTGATATTATTTCAATATTTTGGGATGCAGATAATGAGATAGCCTATGGTGTAGCAAGTTTGGACTTTCAATTCTAATGGCTCTTAATAACACAGAGATACAAGAATTAGAAACACATTTTGGTACAACCGAAGGTAAAACTATGGATGATTATTTTACTTATTTAAATAATGTACTTAATATTGGAGTAGATGAACTGAAGGCACAGTTTAAATCCTATTATCCTGATGTTACTGATTGGAATTTTTAGATGCCTACTACAATATATGGAATAGGTAGTGGGAATTTCGATGATAACAATGGGTACAAATCAGGGACTCCTATATCATCAGTAAGAAATGCTACTGCATATACAGCATTAAGTGATTTGCCCCCTGCACCTGTTGTTCATGGCAAACTTGCCTTTGGGACTTTATATGTATTTAGGATGCTTATTGCCTTTGATTTATCGGGTGAAAGTGGGACAGTTACATCGGCTGACCTTAAATTGACATCTGCGAGAGATATAACAGGATTTGGTACTTATCTGACCTATGGTTCTACGCATATTTGCAAAATTAACCCCTCAGGTGCAACTTGGGGAGGAGGAGATATGGATTCTTTAGATGGATGGGTAAGTTCAGGGACTTATAGTGGTAATGTAACTGAATATGCAACTGCGTTTACTAATGTGGAACAAACAACCCACACAGTTGCCCTAAATAGTGATGCAATAACTGATATTAACTCTGCTGTGGGGAGTGGGAATTTTAATATCTGCTTAGTTAACTCAGCAGACTTTACATACGACACAAGTACAGGTGGCTTAGGGAGTCCTGCAGGAAGTGGATTTTTTAATGGAGCAGGGGCAAGATTTAAGGTATCTGAAGATTCAACTGCAGGGAATAGACCACAAATTGAATTAACCTATGGGACAGTTACAGTTACGCATAATGCAAACTTTTTTGGGAGTAACTTTTAATGAGTTTAACAGGGAAAACTAAAGCAAATAGTTATAAAGACCTATTACAGATGAATAATTCCAATAATGGGATTGATGGTTCTAACAGAAATGTCGTGGATGGTGAAGGTACTTTGAGTGCGTTATCTATGTCTGATAATAGGCTAATAGCACAGCCAAAAAGTTCTGACACTACAGGTGCATTAATAGTTTTTGATATGGATGGTAATACTTTATTTGCAGTTGATTCAGCCAACGATTTAGTAAAAGCAGGTATAGGACAGAATGTTGTCAATACCCAATATGCTTATTTTAATGTGGGCAATACAGAAAGTACTAATTTTTTAGATGATACCCATATGGCTTTACTTTATCAGAGTGCAAATTATGGGGCAAGTGGAGCAGGGTATATCCCTGCTTTTGGAACAAGCACAGACCCTGCTACTACATTCACAACATCTGAAGGCAATGGAACAAGGTCAGCAGAATTAATCCCTGTTATGTGGAGAGTCCCTGACAATATAACTTTAGATGAAATAAAACATTTTGAAGGGGCTGATACTGCTACAGGGGATACAACTCGGATGCACCTTATGAGTTATACCTTCAATTCAGGGGCAACAGGGGCTTTGACATCAGGGGCAGTAGTAGCCAATACATCAGCAGATAATACTAATGCAGGGAGTGAACAGCCCTATTTAAAGGATTGGACAATCGGCACAGCAGATATAGATGCAGGGAAAGTATTATTATGTATGTTTAAGTCAGATTCAGTTAATTCAGATTATTCAGTATCAGTAACAATTAAATATCATTTGAGGTAAGTAATGGCAAAATTCACAACTAATATAACAATGCAAACAGATAAAGAAACCTTTATTGCTTCCAAGACAGGGGAGATTAAAGAAGTATTTAGAATATCCCAAGAAGTTGATGCTTCAGATGGTCTTATTCTTCTTCTCCAAAATGCAGTAGACATTGGGCAG
>VTLG01000291.1_pt1 | contig 14558 bp, 15 predicted proteins | sample 4694571 | NCBI WGS metagenome assembly VTLG01 (sample SAMN12604809, study PRJNA352737) | marine metagenome | biome: ENVO:00000447; feature: ENVO:00000209|ENVO:00000569|ENVO:01000036; material: ENVO:00002151; isolation source: viral sequences binned using virsorter ...
AAACGTGCGTAAGAGTCTCCTCCATCTCCACCTTGACAAGAAAACCAAATTCTAAGTAAAGCTAAATGCGCTACAGAAGTTCCATCGGCTCTAGCTGTCATTGCTGACACATCACCAAAAACGGTTGTTGCCCCTGTTCCATCTGATTGATTGACTATTTTAATTACGACACGATTGTCGTTTTGTTGTAGGATAGTAGGTCCTGTTACTGTATCTGCCATGTTCCCTCCTTAATCAAGAACTGTGGGGCCGAAGCCCCACTATATTAAATATTATTCGTTAATAATTCTACTCATTGCAACATAATGGCAATGTACTGCCTCTGCTGCACCTGCATTTGCTTCAATTCCAATATATGGAATTAAATCAATATCATTAGTCATAGCCGCAGATTTAGTATCACCTGTTGTGACAGCAGTACCACCTGTGCTACCTGAAGTACTAGTAATATTATACTGTTCACCATTTACAAAAATCGACATTTTTCTACTACTGTCAAATACAATTTTTAAGTGATAAATTGTACTTGCCGCAACAGTAATTGGTAATTGACTGATATAATCAGTGTTAGCAATACTATGAACAAAGTGTAATTTGGTAAAGTCAGTATATGTTTGACCAGAATTGTCGGCATCAGTCAAGAAATTGAAATACGCTTGATTAGCATCTGTTGCAACCTCTGGTGCGTTCGTTAATTTTAATCCAGCCCAGACATTTTGGTTATCAATCGCAGGTAATGCGATAGAAGTTTCAAAATGAACTTGGTTTTCAGTACCCCATAAACAACCAGCCCATGCCGTAGCGGCAGTGTCTAGATGTGGAGTAAGGATTGCTTGATCTTGGTCTGCACCCGCAGTTGTTGCCACAACTCCTGCTGAAGTAGTGTTAAACGTACATAAAGCAGTAGTCATATTGGTTCCAAGTGCTTCCCAGTTTCTATTCAACGCACGTTGAACTTCAACTGTTGACGCTTGATCAATATTTGCGTTTAGACCTGGTCTTTGTAAGAACCATTCTTCTAAATAGAATCGTCTTGTATCTTTTAGTCCAGCATCATGAAGGGTTCTATCTGCCTCTAATCCTGTAGAATCAGCTACACTATAGATTTTATGTCCCTTTTTCGATCTTACCGGACCGCTAAAACTTGTATTAGCCATAATTTTCTCCTTGGTCGTATAGACCTTTTGTTATGCCGTCTCTATACCGTCTGCCTAGCCAGTCTGCATAACTAATTAATACTAGGGGTAAAAGGGCGAGATTACCTCGCCCTTTTAAATATTTATCTAAGCTCCTGGAGAACCAAAAATACCTCTAGGGTCAGACCAGCCGAAGCTGTATCTTTCTCTAGCTTTGTATTTAACGTTTCCAGTATTAAAATCACCTTCCATGCTTGTTTTAACCGGTGCACGGTTAAAATACTTCAAGCCATTCGGCGCATCTGTGATAATGAAGAATGCATCAGTATCTGATAGATAATGATTTACAGTGTAGCCTTCAGGAACAACGTTCATGCTTTTTGAAGCATTGATGTCATTGTCCGCTGTGCCTACTCTAAGGTCAGTCTTCAATAATCTTTCAGCTATGAACTGTAAATTGACCGGAATGATCATTTTACGTGCCTTAACAGCGACCTTTAGACCTCTATTATCAATAAAGCCTGCAACATCAATCATTGCTTGCTCTAAAGATGTTTCGTTAAGGTCTGCAGCAGTTGAAAGTTCGTTCTTGTATGTGCCACCACCTACAGTTAAGTGGGCAGTAGAACATAGCTCAAGACCATCGCCACCAGTGTAAGAAGAGTTAAATGCTCTGTTAAGAACATTTGCTCCTTTTACTTCTTTAGCGTTAGCCATTGAACGAGCAAGAGCTTTTGTGTAACGAGAACTCAAACTATCGTAAAGGTTATCCTCTACAGCTTCTTCAGTAATTGAGAAAGCAAGAGCGATGGTTTCGTGAGTGTAACGTGAAGTGAAAGCTTCTTGAGCATCGTCAAATTCGACTGATTCTCCTTCGTCTTTTACTTTAGCATTACCAAAACCTGAAAGCTCTACTTCTTCTTCAAAAGCTCTGTCTGAATTTTCAGTTGCGAAAATCTCTTTCCATTCATTATCGTAACGAGCGTGCTCCATACCAAACAATGCGTTTAGCCCAGGTTCAAGCTCTTTTACTAGTTGTGATCTAGAAATTGCCATTTAATCCTCCTATGCTAGTGCAGTTGTTAGTAACCAGCTATGTTCACCTGTATTAGGTACAACATATGCGTTACAATTTGCTGATCCGGTATCGCTATTATCGGGATCCGTAGAAATGCCTATTTGTTTAAATTGTCCATCTGTGCCATTAGAATCTGAGTCTATCTCTTGAGTAGATTGACCAGTTAACGTGCTTCCGCCCGTTCCTACTAAGTCTAATCCCGCAAAATTTAGTGCAGCAGTTCCAGTTCCATCATGTTGAACTTCAAATACAATTCTAGGATCATCATAAACATACGCTTTTATATCCGAAGCATTTGTGCTTGCTGGATAGTGATTACTCCATGTTGGTTTATTAGTAGTTGGATCAGTATAGAAACAACCATAAAAAATGCCAAGAACTACGTTCCCAGCTGCCGCAACTTCGATACCACCCGCAGTAACAGCTTTAACAGCTTGTCCTTTGTAAATAGCAGTATTGTAGTTAGCAGCAATTTTATATTGTGATCTTTTGATCTCTCCTCCAGTAAGATGTCTTACTGGTCTAAAACCAAACGCAGCATCTTTATTTGCCATGTTTAATCCTCCAATAGATTAATGCCAAACCAAGTTAGGTTTGATTCATTTGGCAAACAACAAAAAACTATTTCTTGCCGCCACCAAACGTTACTCTTGTATCCCTATTAGAATGAATAGGCATACTTGGGTGTTGTTCTCGAAACAGATTATTGTCAACAGCTTTCATTTGAGAGTCTGTTTTTTCAGCAAAATACTTATTTCGCTGTTCAACAATTTCTGTTGGTATGCGAGCCAACACTAGTCCACCAACTCCAATAACACCGGCATGCTTTCCATTATCAATCGTAGGAGCTTCAAAATCTGGATATTCTTCCGCTCTGACTAATTCAAACCCTTCCCGTAAACGAGAACTTATGTTTTTCTTGTCGTCAAAGCCGAGTGATTCCACTCGAAGCCACCTATGTTTAAAACCTGGAGGCGGTTCAGGTGCATCTAATGCTGATGGCGGGCGCCAGGGTTGCGGTCTAGATTTTTTTTCTCTAGTCTCAGCGGTGCGTGAGGTCTTCTTTATTGTAGTCATGCATCCTCCTTCACGTATTTTGCATATTCTTCCAAGGGTACTCCAAGTCTTTTGGCGATATGGACTTGGCTTGGCGTTAATCTAATTGTTTTGCGTCCTGATTTTGCGGTTGAGACTCTGCTCGCAGAAGCTACTGTTTGGACGGGTTTAGCGCTTCCGTTTACCGATCCCCCTTCGTCCTTAAACTTGTGGGGAAACTCTGTTCTTATTCTTTTGTCGATCTCAGTATAATACTCATCTGAGTTCGGGTCAAACCCTTCTGTGACTAATCGACGATGTAGGCCAAAACTGGCGTATGTCATCGGTTCATCAGTACCGAACCATGGATTTTTTTCCGCCCATGACTCAGCTTTGGGATCAACTCTTTTAGCAGGTTTTGGTTGAAAAGATTCTGTAGGTTTATCTACAGCTTGTTCTTTCGCCAATTTTCTCTCTTCCGCCGACTCTGCGTGACGCTGTTGGTCTATCGCAAGTCTTGAAAGAGCTGCTTGAGCCTCTACCTGTGCATCAACATCCCCTGCTTCAATTGCTTGTTGCAAGGTTTTTTTTGCTTGTACAGTTTCAGCTTCTGTTCTAGCTTTATACTGTTCTAAATAGGAAGAATCAAGAGAATTCAGCTTATTTTTTACAGTTTTATTTTCAGTAGCCACTTTTTGAGCATAATCAATAGCAGCTTTTTCTCTTCTTTCTGATTCTCGAAGCTTTCCAGTTAATTTATTGATTCGACTTTTTACCTTGTCGCTGTAATCTTCGAGCTCCTCTTCGTTTGCTGTTTCTACCTTGGGTGTGTCAGTATCAGGAGTAGTTTCCATTTTTTCTGTTTCTATCTTCTCCTCATCTTTGAGAACAACATCAACAGCATCACCGGATGTATCAATATCAACCATCGGTGTTTCTTTTTTTAGTTCTTCTGGCATGGTGCCTCCATGTTAATAAATGTGCAGTATATCTTCAGGATTACTGATTGTTGCTAATATTTCGTCATCGTTTAAAAGTCTAATTTCTCCTCCCTCTATCTGAAGTCTTGCTCCAGCATAACGTCCAAATATTACCCAATCCTTTTCCTTGCACCAGGGTCCATCTGGAAATTTAGAAGTATCTTTATATGCGTCAGGCCCAGAACTTATAACATAACCACAAACTGTCGCTGCGTTATAAACTTGAACTGTTTCGTCCGCTAAATATACACCACCTTTAGTCTTACCCGTTCCACGATAGGGCAATACCATAAGACGCCATCCCGTAGGTTGAGGTAACATACTTTTTAATTTTGGTGTAATTTTTTTAGGATCAATAACTTGCTTTTCTTCTATTGTCCCATTGTTTTTTTGAACAGACTCGTTAAACTTGAATACTCTGTCGGGTATTACTGTATCCGTTTTATTCATCTCGTATAACTTTCCTTTTTTCTAGCAGGTCTTTTACTTCCTGTTCGACATAGTCGAGAGACTTTACTTGTCCCACTAAATTCTGATAATTACTATAATCATCAACGCCCCCCGTCAACATTATATCTCTAATCTGGTTGCGCTTGGTATCTAAAATCTTTCTTAGGTCGTCGAGAAAATCGACAATTGTCATAGTATCCTATATCTTTTTCATTCTTTGTCTTCAGATTTTGCTTTTGTTAGTCTGGTACCTCCTACATAGAGACCAAACCATGCAGCTCCCGCACCTACAATAACCGAAACAAATGCTGATTGTGCATTTGTTGGATCAGGTAGTTGCATAAACCATTCTGTTGTACGCCAAAAAGCAACACCATACAAGGTAATTAATAAACGCGGAAATATTCTCCATGCACTAAGTCTCTCTGGTGTTATCACTTCTTCTTAAATAATCCTTTAACACCTGGAGCCATTCTCACACCCATGCTGACACTGCAACTTAAATATAAGAGATGTCTATAATATTCCGGCAATTTATGGAGTGCCTCAAAGCCTCGTTCCACGTGTTCCGTCATTCCGGGAATGAAGACCAAAATTGCGGGAATCATCAGGGCAAGCAAAACGAATTCGTCTTTCCAGCTGCCTTTCATCTGGTCAACAGCAGATGCTTCCCACGATACTTCGCCGGCGATCTGTTGCTGTTTCAACTTAGTATTGGCTTTTATTTCTGTTAACTTGTTCTCGGCCTTCGCCTTTTTAGTTTCAATGAATCCGGAAACCGCTTGCCCAGCAACGCCGAGCAAGGGTTTAATTAATAACTGTAACACGGGTTAAGCTGCGCCCCCGCCTGTCATTTTATAAATAATAAACAGGACAACAACACACACTATGCCAGCCTTAATCCAATCTTTCATGGACCAATCTGACCACTCTTTTAAATGTGCCCATAAGTCTTTAATTAATTTCATATCTCCTCCTATGAGTAAGTTACTTTTTTAGATCGACCCTTCATACCTTGCGTGATGGTCGATGTATTTCCAGGAACAGTCATAACCTTTCCTCCGGACTTGTACATCATACCTCCACCCATCATTTTTTTAGGTTTCTTTTTTTTAGGTCTCCCTACCTTACTTCCGTAAGTTCCTGGTCCTTGTGGCATTTTACGTCCTCCTTGTAAATGGTTTTTTAATTGCGATCTGCTAATCATTATTAGTGCAATACTCTTTTTTCTCGTGCAAAAAAATGTTCTACTACATTTTCAAACAGTTTTCTAGCACTTTCAGGCCCTAGACTTTCAACGTATAAGTCCCTTGCCACAGAAATAAGAGCTGCGGCGACCTGATATTGGTCACCTTCTTTTTTTATAATTTCTAATGCCATTACTTTGGCACTAGCCACTGTTTCAAGAAGAACTTTATCGTTTTCTAGTGTTATTTCGGGCATTTGCTACCTTTTCCTTGGATCTACGGTCCTTTCCTGCCTTATCTAAAGCCACATTTGCCTTTAATTGAGCAATATCTTCGGTAGATTCCATTTTTTCCTTCTCTATTTTGTCTTTTTGAGCCAATTTTTTCTCTTCCATGGCTTGTTTTTCGCCTGATACTTGTGCTTTTAGCTCTAAATCCTCTTTTTTAAGGTCAATTTCTTGTTGCTTTAAGTCTACAAGAGGATCATCACCCATATTATCGAACATTTCTTGTTCTTCACCAACCATTTGTTCAATAATTTCTGCAATTTTCATTGCAACAAGGCTTTCTATCTGTAACTGCATCTGTTGTTGCTGTTCTTCAGGTATTTGACCTCCTGCCTGCATCGCCAACTCTTGCATTTTAGGTGCCATCTCTTCATTAACAAGTGCTCGTGCCATATATCCAACATGTTCTGTAATATGTGATTGTAATAATGTCATTGCGGCAAGATTTTGTTTAACTAAGGCAGATGACATAAATGCCCTGTGCGCTCGAATGTGCGCAGAGTGATCCTGTTCAGGAAATGATAATGGTTTTTGAGCGTCCAATATTCCAGCATTTTCAATCGCGGGATCGGTAGGCTGGGGTTGAGCTGGTGGTGGAAGAACCTTCTCAATACTTTGGACGCCCAAAGCTTCATACATTCGGCGATAGGCCTCATGTAAATCGTGCATCTGTGGATTTGATTGTGCTAATTGTAATTGTGTCTGAGCCAATGTAACACGTTGTGCCATAGAAAATATGTTTGGATCAGATACGGGAATAACATCAACACGATCATCAAAATCAGCTTGCTTAATCATTTGATCGCCACCGGCAACCATATATGGATACATTGGTGGCATAGACTCGGATAATATTTTAGCCAAGAGTCTGAATTCTGTTTTTTGTGCGTAATGTAAACGTTTATGAATGGCACTCATAACTTTCATGCCACGTTCCATAATTGCCATTGTTGTTCCAACAGGTTGTTGTTGGCTTCCGCCTCCTTCACCCATTGGCATGTCCGCTACTGCAGCGAAACGTCTTCCTGCATCAACGACAAATCCTAATAGTGCGAATAGTGTTTGACTTGGTTCCTTGTACGGCAAAGGCATGAGGGACTCACGCAGATTTCCACCTGGTGCGTCTACATCCCGCCATTCTCCTGGGTTAAGGGATTCATCGTCGTCCTTAATTCGCAACCCTCGAGCTTTAAAGCCCGCAGGGAGATTGGACAATGTACCTGCATCGATAAGTTGTCTAAGGGCTGCTGTGGCAGTTCTTGAGAGACCTCCGAGCATGTGGATAAGACCAAAGCCATAAAAACCAAGGCCAGGTAAAAACTTATAGTGTACAAAATATTGCGTCTTGAGACGAAGACCGTCTCCCGCTTTCCAGTTGCGATAGATCGATAAAATTTTTCCTGAATCTTCATCAATCGTAACAATATAGGGAACCATAACTCCTGTAGGCTCTCCTGCTTCGTTCTTGTCTTCAAATCCTGGTACATCCAAATCAACATGCATTTCCAGAATGTTAAACTCTTCTTCAGAATACGTATCGGTTGATCCAGCAATTTCATTCTCCTTTACTTGCGTGTCTGACGACTTCGCTCTTGTTGGTTGCAGTTCTATATCGCGGTACAGTCCTGCCACTTGTCGCTTGCGCAACTCGTTTGATTTCATTTTTACAATATGTGTCACGCGCATGCACGTGTCTAAATCAGATATAAGATATGGTACAACAAGGTCTTCCGCAGCTACAAATTTAGAAACAGCTCTTTCTAGATTTGCATCATAATAAACTTTTTTAAATGCCGAACCTGCGAGAGGCAAATGAAATAACATTTGATCCAGTTCAGGATCAAATTCCTGCATGACATTTGTCACTTGATAGTTCATAAATTCCTTGACGCGTTTTGCTTGAGCGTCAACTTCAGGTGTGACTTCCCCTATAACTTGTACATTAACGGGTCCACCCGCTGGTAATAATTCCTTGTATGCTTGTGCTTGAAACTGTGTAACTGATTCTGCCAATAAAGGATGTGTAACGCCACTTGCTCCCGCAAACGGCTTATCGCGCTCCTCGTACTTAAATCCTAAAAGATCTAGACCGTTTGTATAGGCGTGTTCCCAATCGTCGCGTGAACTTTTATCATTATCATAATCTTTTCGCAGATCACGTGATATCTGATCAAGCGTGTCATCATCCAAAGCTTCCGCTAGATTTGAATCATGACCCTGGTCTTCCAGTCCTTGTTTTTGAGGATCAAAGTCAACGGTTGCTCCACCTTCCTCATCATTAATGATTTGAATGTTATCGGGTGTTGTATCGGGTGCTGGCATCAGATCAATTGTTGTTGCCTTTGCATCCTCCACGCGCAACGCGTCCTGGGTGTTTGGATATAACTTCTTATCAATATTTGGATAATCCGTCATTCTTCTAGTAGCCATATGATACTCCTAATGGTTTAAATATTGATACAAGGGGAGTGTATTGTTTTTGCACTAAACCGCCATCTTTAAAATACTGTACTTGACTATAGAGCATTTCCGGCACTAATTCAATCATTGGTACTTCCACTAAACTTCCACCTTGCTTGACTTTTCCTAATTGAACGTCTGATCCTGTTTCTTTAGCTATTCGTTTAAGAGAATCCGCGGCGTTATTATAGATAATATCGTACATTTGTCCAGCTTCCTCTCCCGTGCTTCCCCAGTGTGTTTTAACAGTTGCAGGACTGTTCGGGGCATAATGCGACGGCGCGTTCTTGTTAATTTTTATCGTACCGTCATCCAATATGGTAAATCTGTTCTTTGCGGCCAGATAGACGTCGTTCTTGACGATTGTGTCCACCCAGTCCTTTGAATTCTTGAGGGGAACGTTGGGATACAGATCATTGATGCTTATGCCGTCCACAATAGCGAACATTTCATTGAGTATGTTGTCCCTGTCAATTTTTGCATTGTCCAGGTCTTTCAACAAGGCTGGCGTCACATCATCCAGTTCCAATTTTGACGCATTGGTAAATTTTTGCTGGTTGGCCGTCAGTCGTTGCACCAGCTCCTGGATCTCCGTTGCCGTCCGTCCCATCGGCCTGAAGATATAATCTATTTCCTGTAATAGTTTTTGCACTTCTTGAGGACTGCCTGTTCCAAGCTGTGATATTTTTTGTTTAAGTTTCGCTTTTCGTGTTGCCGCTTTTTGCAGCAGATCCGACTGAATTTCACTTGCCAAATCTACCTTGATAGTTTTTCCAAAGGCGTCCTTTCCTGGTCGCGTATCCACCAGGGACCAGCCAATGATGTACGGCTCGCCTTCCAGCTTTGCCCTGCCCGCATCAAACTTCGCCTTGTCAGTCTTCACCTTGTAAAACTTATCGTGCTGTGTTCCTTCTCTTTTCGCCAAGTCGGACAGCAAACCGGGATCGCCCCGTATGTCCGCTGAATCAATCCATATGACATTTTCCCTTTTGGAGCCGGCCGCATGTCCATCAAGTCTTCCTGACGTGCCGTATTTTAAATTGCCCGCCGCGTCACTGAACTGCACTGACTGCACGTGCATCGCGGGACTGTTGTCAATCAGCTCCTTTATCTCCGATGCCTTGATCGGCGCATTGGAGGTAAATGTCTGCGTCTCCTTGTTGAACGCCCCTTTTCTGTCAAGAAGTGTTCTTACATAGGAGTCAACAAGTTCCTGTTCCCTGACGCCTTCGGATCGAAAATAATCATGCCATTGTTTCGCGGTCAGTGTCGCGTCGCCCGTTGATAAATCAAATCCCTTGTCAAAGGCCTGCTGTGACTTGGAATAGAACTGACGGTTGTCGCCGACGTCCACAAGACGCTTTGGATCGAGTCGCGGCACGTCCGGTAAATTACGCTCTATCATTCTTAAATTTTCATTCGGATGGCGCTTTAAGTATTTTTCCGCCTGATTCTTGTTTCGTCGTGTTGCTATAACTTGACCCGCATCGTTCACAATATCATACGGTTTTGATTCCATCACTTCTATTTTTTCCTTCGGTATGAATTCAATTTCATCAACAAGGAAATCCTCCCCTGTCTCACCGGAGAGTCTTTGCGCGTGCTCCTCCGCCTCTTGTTTGTTCTTTGTCTGGTATACGGTCTTGCCGTCCTTGTCGCGTATCTTGTAGCGAATGTCCTTTGGCTTTTCCAGTTGCTTGAGTTTTGGCTTCATCGCCTTTTTAACCACGGCTTCCGCCGCGCTGATCGGAACGCCAACCAGTGTGTGATTGGGTATTACTGTTCCCGCCATTGCCAGCATTGTCGGTATGGACAGTCCCGCCGCCGTCAGAAATTCTTTATTTTTAAAAGCTTGCGCCAGTTCAGAGGAGTATAATTTATAGTCCTCGTGCGAGAGGTATTCGCCCAGTCCGGGCGTCATGTAGCGCGCCATTTCGGCGCCAAAGTCCAGGACCGTGTTCCCCGTCAGGTTTTTCGCGAACCGCAGGTGAGGGGGGAGAAACCTGTTCAGGTCTTCATCCATCAATCCCGCCACGCCTGACGTATCCTGCTCCTCGGACAACGGTTCTGAGGATATGCCTGTCGCTTCACCACCATTATCAAATTTTCTTATTGGTGTTCCACCATATTTCATGGACTGCACCATACCACCACTTTTAAAACCTGCAAGTGGTTTAACAATATTATCTGCTCTTAATAATGTTTCATAATCTTTATCTGTTAGTTTTATTCCTCTATCTTCAGCCATGTTTGCAATCTTATTAGAAAATTTAACATTCTTATTACCTAGTATAAATCCAGATTGAATATTATCTCCTACTTTAGTTACAGTTTGTCCTTGAACTCCCATACCAGTTAATTTAGTATTTATTGCTTCTAAATTAATTATTACTTCTCTCCTCTCAGTTTTAGATAAATTTTTTGTTGATAATAATTGTTCTAAAAATCTTGCATCTTTTTCCAAATCTTTTTGCATACTACGATTTATAACACTTAAATCAATATACATCTCATCTGCGTCTCCACCTTTACCTTGTTTAGATTTACTTACTTTTCCTTTTCTAATTTGACCAGATTCAAAAGTATGAGCTATGTCAAACTTTATTTCTGTGTCTGGAAATATTTTTCTCATTAAAGACTGTATGGCTGGATCATCTCTTAATGCTATTCTTTTATTATCTAAAATTTTAAATTTTTCAAAGTTTTCATTTAATTTAGTGCCAGGTATATTTAAATCATCAAAATTATATTTTTTAAAAAATTTATCTGAGTTTTTAAGTAATTCATCACTTTCCGATAAACGTATAAAATTAAGATATTTAAGAGTTTGATCTTGAGGCTTTAAAGAATCTACATTTAATTTTTTAGAAACCGCTGTATTAAAATCTATTTCTGCTTGTTTGTAAGGTGCTTTTGTTTCAGACACAGGTAATTTAACAGAAGTTACTTGATCTCCTGTTGGTTTCCCTCTAACAATTTTACCAGCTAAAAACCCACTACCTAAATCATTCCATGATCCAATACCATCTTTCCATTCTGGAAACATATTAGGATCACTATCATAAATTTGTTTTTTTGTTTCTTTACTTGTAGCCCAATTAGTTGACAATTTAGGTAAGCCGTCTTTGTCCTTTGGTGCGTTGTCATAAATTTCTTTTAATTTTTTATTAACATATTTTCTTTTATTTGATATTTCTGTTTCTCTTACTGTTGCACCTCTACCTGTTCCTATTCCTTTTTTTCCGCTACCTGTTCCTGGCATTTCTACTTTACCCATTTGTAATATACTTGTATCAACAGTGCCTCCACCAGGAGTTGCTAACTGTGGACTAAATTTCTGTGACTCTGCTATTGCTTTATTAATCATTTTTTTAACAGCAGGACCAGAAGCATCCCATAAAGCTGAAACACCTGGAACTGCCCCAGCCGCAGCTACACCTGACAATGCCCATAATTTTAATTGATCTCTTAATCTTTCTGCTTTCATAGCGGCTTTTGCCGCTTCTACGGAATCCATCGCTGACATTACATCACCTGTTCCAGGCAACATATAAGAGCCTTCTTTTAAGGCAGGAATAAGTCTATCTAAAATGCTTATTTGATTTTCAACATCAGCACCAGAAATAACCTCGTCACCCGTGGCGTAACGGGGAACCTGTTTCATTAATTTCTTTGTTGATATTAATCCAACCATCTAAGCGCCGCAGGAATCACAAATATCATCGCAAACACAAGGATCTTGGTTGCATGCTGGACATTCTTTATTCATTAGTAATACTCCTTTTGTTTCGGGGTCCGTGGTCCGTCGTCATAGTCTGTTGGATGCTGGACAAAATTGCCCTGTCTGAATCGCATTAGTGCCTGAGTCATACTATCCACCAAATCATCATGATCTCCATACGGAAAAGCCGCGCACTCCTCCATTACTTCCTCCGCCCACCTTGCTTCCGGTGTCCAGACCAATCCGGACTCGAACAATGGTGCGACAGAATTTACACGTACATGCTTATCATTTCCTTTGCTCGGTGTAAAGTTAACAACAGGAATTCCTGTCTGGCGAAGCTCGTGCGTCAACGGCAGCCCTGATGCCTTTGCCTCAATGACAACGGTCTCCGGCTCCCAATACTTGTACTGCTCCATCGCCACCCGTTTCAGCTCGGGAAACTCCCAACGGCCTTTCTTCGCGTCCATCAGAATGATGCAGGGCTTTCGTCCCTCCTCGGGATAGAACACGCCCCACGTTGTAATGGCGCTAAAGTCAGCGGTTGTTTTTTTCGTGTACGCTGTATCATAACTTTGTATCACATGAATCAGTCCGGGTATATCTTTCTTTTCCCATTTCTTCCACCATTCCCTCTTGATGATGGCTCCTTCCTGTGACACGGGCGCCTGCTGCCACTGGGCGTTCCATTTTGCAAGGGACAGGGACGCCTTGACACCCTCCAGTTCCTTGAAGCTCCAGAACCCCGGCCACACAGGTTTGTTGCTTGGCAATATTGCCGGAAACTCAATAACCTCCCACTGGTCGGCCTTGGGCTCCGTCTGCGCCTTCATCAGCTTGCCTGTCAAATCCTTTACGCCCCACCTTGTCATGACAATGACAATGGCACCACCCGGCTGCAGTCTTTGCCTTGGTCCCGATGTGTACCACTCGTAGGCGTTGTCCAGCGCTGTTTCGCTTAGTGCGTCCTGCTCCGAGTGCGGATCATCAATGATGAGCAAATCGGCTCCACGACCGGTGACCGCGCCTCCTGTTCCAGCGGCGAAGTATTCACCGCCCTGCGCCGTCTCCCATCTGCCCGCGGCCATGCTATCGGGTTGTAAAAAAGATTTTGGAAAAATTTTTTTATATTCAGGAGTCTCCATAAGGTTACGCACCTTTCTTCCAAAGCGGATGGCGAGTTCTCCTGTGTGCGTAGTCTGCATGATCTTGGATTTTGGATTACGGCCCACGAACCACGCGGGCAGTAAGAAGGAGGCAAACTCTGACTTCGTGTGCCTTGGTGGCATGTTCACGATCAAACGTTTTATTTTTCCATTCGCAAGATTTTCAAATTTTTTTGCAATAATTTTATGATGACTCCCTTCCAGGAATTCAGGCCATACGGCTCTTACAAAAGGAAGGAAATGTTTCTGGGCTTGATTTTGAATATCAATTTCTAATTTTTTTATTTTTAATTTTCTTGCAAGTAATTGGGCTTCGGTGGTGCTTAAAGCTTCTATATTCTCCATAATTACCAAGACTTATAGCACAAAGACTGACTGTCTGTCACTTGCCTAAAGTCGCCCGAGTCGGAATCCGTTCTGGCGTTAGGGGGGTAGGCGATTTTTGGCTGTTTTCTGGGGTTTTTTTGCTACCATCAAAGGAAATGTTCTGGGAGGGAGGCAGCTGGAAGCCCGTGACGCAGGTCATACCAGCGTAAATAATGGCTGTTTTCTGGGGTTTTTCGGGATACTTCAGGAGTTGCTGCGCAATCTCCGGACCTGGTCCCTGGTTTTATTACCTGGTAATACTGGGCAAAATCATTAGAGCTTGGGCAATGCACATTAAAAAACCCCCAATCTCTTGGGGGTTTTAAGGTAGAGATACTACCAACTATTAAACATTCCACCTATCTGCAATGTTAAACTTTTCTCCAAGTTTAAGAGCAAGGTTTTTCCCAAACTCCCTTACTTCTTGGTTTTCGCTTGTAATACAGAAGTCAAAGATTTGACCACTCATAAAATCACAAACTGCTCTATAATCGATTGTAGTCTGATTATCATTAGTAGTAATAACAGATTGGTTATTACTTCTTTCTTGTAAAGCATTATTCAATTCACTTCTAATCAGTTCTTGAACATTTGCTATTGTTAAATCATTTGGCATAGTATCTCCTTTTGTTAAATGATTATCCCATAAGTATAGGAAACTTATTAACAAGTCAAATAAAGAATAAACTAAT
>VTLG01002972.1_pt1 | contig 14557 bp, 19 predicted proteins | sample 4694571 | NCBI WGS metagenome assembly VTLG01 (sample SAMN12604809, study PRJNA352737) | marine metagenome | biome: ENVO:00000447; feature: ENVO:00000209|ENVO:00000569|ENVO:01000036; material: ENVO:00002151; isolation source: viral sequences binned using virsorter ...
GTCTTTTGCAATTTGACTACTTAATTTACTTGCTTTTTGATAATCTTTCCATTGTTTATCTGCTAGTCCTTCAAATTTTCCGTAATCTTTAATAAAGGTCTTAGATTGGCTTTTTAATTTTGTTAAAACACCATTAATAGTTTTATATTGACTTCTAAGATTAGACAAATCTTTTTCTAAATCATAGGTTTTTAATTTATCTACTGCTTTTCTTAAATCATCCATAGCCCCTAAATGTACCTTTTCAACTTTACTCAAATTAAATTCTTTTAATTCTTTTGCGTATTCTTCATACGTCTTTTGTCCTAGTGGTGTTGGTTGCATTTTGTATTTATGATTAGCTGATTCACAGGCATCAAGAGAATCGTATTTACATTCTCCTGTTTCACCCCATTTATATTTTCCTTCTTCACATTTTTTACACGGCATATTATATAATAGATTAAGTTAGTTTTTATTTGATTTTTAAATTGTAGCTCTACGTCTTATATTTGCTAATTGATTTTGACTATTTGTCATTTCATCTGTTACTACAAATGCCTTCAAAGGTTCAGGTGCTACACCACCGCCTAATTCAAATTGTCCTGACATCATTTGAGGTGCAGGAGTTTGAGGTATGGTAACATCAGGACCACCGCCACCGCCACCGCCATCACCAACAGGAGTAGATAATATCTTTTGTACATTAGCCATACCTGCTGCTACTACTGCTGCTGCTGTTATAAAATTTAGAGGTGGTGGTGCTGCACCTAAAGCCTTATTAGCTCCTACCAAAGTATCTATAACTGCTGAAGCAACTGCTAATTCTTTACTTTCACCTGCTAAACCAATTAAAGCATTAGCAAGTCCTGCATAGGCATCTATTTGAGCATTTGCATTTGCTTTAGCTAAAGCAATTTCATTCTTACTTAGTTCTTTTGTATCGGCTGCTGCTGCATCTAATATAGCTTGTTTATCTTTTGTATATTTTTTAGTAATTTCAGTCGTAGCCATTCCTGCTTTATCAGCCATTAGTAACTGCATCTCATAAGAGTTTTTTAACTCAGCCAACTCTAATGCCATACTTTCAAGACTTGCGTTTACAACTTCCTTCTTTACTTCGCCTAATTCCTTTTCTAAAGATACTTGATTTGTAAGTTGTTCTGATTGAAAACCTGTTATTTGTGCTTCTACCGCTTTTCTTTCATTTAACGCTTCAGTTAAAGCTATTAGATTTTCTTGACTTTTATTTTTGTTAAATTCAACTTGTGCAGCGTGCACTTGAATATCAACTAACTTCTGCATTTCCACTCCCTGCTCTGTTAGGACTTCACCTAACTTCTTATTGGCTTCTATTCTTTCATCAAATGTTTTAGTTTCATCATCTCTTACTTGTCTAAGTTTTTCTGCTTGTCTATCATAATCTTCTATTAAGCCCTGAACTTGTACTGCTGCTAATTCTGACGCTTTATTTAATTCAACTGTTGATTTAGCACTATTAAATGTTTCTGTTGCATAATTTTTAATTTTCCCTGCTGCATTAGTCATAGTAGTTGTAAGTTTATCTACACTATCATCTACACCTGTCCAAATATCTACACTTTCTTTTCCTGCTGCTTTTACACTATCAAATGCTTGTCCAAATTCACCATCCATTAAATGCCCTAACGCTTTTCCTAAATGTCCAAAGGTGTCTAATACACTATTAAATCTTTCAATTAGATTTTCCTTAACAGCATTTCCAAAATCTATAATACTTTGTTTAGGATCTTCAAATATTGACTTAAAGAACCCTGTTACTTTACCTACATTTTTTCCTATAAATCCAAACAAGTCATTAAATGCTATGCTTAGGCTTTCCATAGCTATATCAAAAGCATCTACTACTTTTTGATTTTTACTAAATACTTCCATAAGTTTAGCCATTAAAGCAACTGCTAATCCAATACCTGCTGCTTTTAAAGCTACACCTACTCCTTTAATAGCAGTCCCCATTCCTTTAAATCCTTTAGCACCTTTTTTAGTAGCATCATCAACTTTGTCGGTTTGTTTTGCTAAATTTTCTGTAGACTTTGCAGCCTTATCAACCCCATCAGCTACTTCGCCAATGTTTGATTTTACTTCCATTTCTAATATTTCTTTTGCCATAATTTTATTTTTTAAAGTGCTACTCCTGTTTTAATTTCTGTAAATGTTATATTAGAGTTCCATTCAATAGTTGTATTTGTTTCACCTCTTACTGTCATTCTAAAATTTGTTCCTGAAACATTAGCAACAGGTCGCCAATCTGTTACAGTTCCACTACTTTTAATTGCATCTCTTTCTCTATTAACAGTTAAAGTTCCTGACTTATTAATGACTACTCCTCTTTCAACCCAACTAGCATAATCACCTACTGCACCTGCCGCTGCTGCCCCACCTACTCTAACAGCTATAACGTCTGCGTGAAAATACATAATTGAATTATCAGGAATTACAAAATAACTATCTGTTGTATTATTAAGGTAGCTATCAACTGTTGTACCTGCTGTAGTTTGAGTTCCATACATTAACTGTATTGATTGTCTTTCTCCTAAAACATCTGTACTTGCATTACCACCTAAGACTATTGAATTAGTGGCTGTAGAAAGTCCAAGAGTTCCTACTACATAAGTATTGTTTATTTCATTTGTAACTTCATTTTGACTACCTACTATAAGATTGTTTCTTGATGAACCACTTACAGTATTACTTTCACCAATTATAGTAGTATTATTAACGCCTATTGATGTTGTATTTTGTTGCCCTTTTATTTTATTACTTATATTAATTAAATTAGGCTGTAAGGTAGTGCTATATTTAAACGCCCTACACGTACCTGTTGCTTTGTCATAGGTATATCCATACGCTTCACACTCTAATTGATTTGGTGTAATATCATTACGACCATCAGTAAATGTAACATATCCTAAGTTATTTATGCTTTGAGGTTTTACAGTTAATCCTGTTATATAGGGTATTATTGCCATTATGGTATAAGTATAAATTCAACTGTTGCTAAGTCGTTAGGTTTGTACTCAATTTTATTTACTCTGAAAGTTCTGTTTTTGATAAATACAGTATCATAGAATTTAAACGTGTTGATGTCTGAAGGGTTAAGATTTACTTTTAAACTCATTGTCCTAGTATTAGGATTGTAGAGTTCGTTATAATAAGGCAACCAATATAGATTAAACAAGTTATTAGCAGAAGGATTACCAACAGGCGTTATTAATTGACATTCTCCAAAATGAAAATCTCTAGTATCAGTAGTTGCAGGTGGTGAACTTACAATAGTAGGTATATCTGTTAAATGGCTAAACTGTAAAAACTCAGGTTGATCTTCCTGTCCTAAACCATTTTGAGCAGGTATATAATAAGTAATACCTGAACTTTTAACACCATTATTATACATTATTCTCGGACTATTCTCAAAGCCTGCAGTAACACCATCATCATCCATAGCATAAAGGGTAGGTACAATAAAGTTAGAAAATATAGGATCTAAAGGTTTTATAACTGTGGCTGCAAATGGTTCAGCTACAACTTCATCAGTTCCTTCTAATAAAGTTAATCCTGAAGCATCATAAACTTTGCTTCCGTATAAATGTCCATCTACTGATTTTTTATAAACATTAAAAGCATAATCATCATCATCTTCTACAAACTTAAATATTGTTGTTTTGTTTAAATCGGCTAAAGGTGTTAGTTTCATTTCTGAAACATCTACTTTAGTTGTCCAATCAAGCTGACTGCTATTTGTATTATTTATAAAGACATCACCATAAGGTTCAAAATTAATATTACTAGGATTGTCTTTATCAGGCATACTAACTAGATTAAACATAGTCATAATTCCTTTTAAGAAGTCCCATTGTACTAAATCTTCTCTAGCTGATTGCAATAGTGTATCTACTTGTGATCCTACATTAGTCCACTGAAACCATAATGTGCTATCATTACTATACATCCTAATTTTATTAGATGTTGCAACTTTAGATTGTGCTTGTATATATTCACCCTGACCTAATGTAGTTGCAAAAGTGTCAGCACAAACACCAAAAAGATTAGGTGGAGAACCCATAGTTTTAGTAGCACCTGCTGCAATACTATTATTATCCTCAATAAATGTTTCTAAATGATTGCCTGAAGCATCAAATTTAGCAATTCTAAGGTTATTTGAATATGTATAAATAGAGGCTGTACTTTCTAATTTAATATAATAACAAACAGTTACCTCTAAATTAGGTACATCTGATTGAAAGATATATGATGTATTATCCCATAAAGAATTATCACCACTTACAGTAGTATCAAATCTTAATTTCTTAAACCCTGCAGTTTGTATATACCAATCAGATGAACCACTATCTGTCTGCTCTAAATTACCACTCCTATCAGGGACTGCACCATATTCTGTTTCACCCCAATTAAAGTCCATATATAATTCTCCAAAGTCTGCACTATCAAAGAAGGCAGAAGTCCAACTAAACGGCACATCAGCTTGACTAAATATTCTATTAATTAAATACTTAATATTTATAAAAGGTCTAAATACACTTTCTAAATTAGGCAATATAGGATAATCTGTAACGGGGTCTAGTGTATATTGGTGCGTCCAATCTACAAAAGGATAACGTAAAGTTGCACCATCTCTAAATCCTGAAGTACTCGAAAAAGTATAACCAATTCCTGTAGTCCAACTCAGCTTAATATTAGTTTTTTGATAGTCGTGTTCTAGTTCTGAAAAATCTAAATCTGCAAAAGTTTTATTTTGTAATATATCTGCTAAAGCTATTACTTCAGAATATAGATTTACATTATAGCTTATTTCAGCTTCTTTGTCTTGAATATCTATAAGGCGTAAATATCCATCAAATAAAATATAGCCATCTTGCTTTAATATGCAGCGAGTTTGAAGATAAGGATTAAAACTAAAAACATCTTGAACCATTGTTACCTCAAAAAGATTTGTGAAGATTTGATTGTTTCTTTTTGTTGCAGGTAAGTTAAATGCTTTAGAATAACTTTGCACTTGTTCAGCTACGTTTTTAAATTCATCTATACTCAAAGTAATAGGTATATCTTCATCTTCATATAAGTCCACAATTACCTGCCCCTCATATTCTGAAGTTGGTGGTACTGAAGTTTGTATAACGTATATGCTTTCTATATATAAAACAGAAGTTGTCCCTTCATACTCTATTAAAATAGTATCATTTGCAGAATTTGCTACAAAAGGTGCTATTATTTGTGTTGGCATTGTTCCTGAAGAACCACTAGTTTGTAATAAAGACCCTGTATAAGTTTCAATTCTTAATGTTCCACCTGCTACTGCTGTGGTTGTATTTACAACTATATTATAAGATTGCCCTATTGTTAATCCTGATAATTGTTGATATACTCCTGTACGACCTGTTGTAGCCCCATTATAAAATAGCCATAAAGTACCTGTTGTTACACTAGGTTGTGCAACTGCACCCCAACCACCACCTGCAATCGTATAATAAGAATACCAACTATTAACTAGTGAAGGGGGGCTATTGATAATAGTATCTTGTGCAGGAGTAATAGAGCTTGTAGCATAAGCTGAAACTATATTTGTAAAATTTATTCCATCAACTGCAAAATTACTACTCTCCCAAGCAATTTGTGGAAATAATATTAGTTGAACACTCATTAGATAGCTTGTGTTCTAAGTGTCTTACTCTTTTCTACTTCAAAAGTATATTGCATTAATTTATCATTAGCTATTGTCTTTCTTGTGTAGCTTGAAGTTGTAAGCCTTACAGGTGTTACATAAGTATTTAATAAAGCAAAAGCAGTATCAGTTTGGAAGCCCTCTAGCATATATACTTCAGGACTATTTATAAGTTCTTCAAACCATTCACTATCTGCTTCAGATACAAAGTCAGTATTCATTTTAATTTTCTCAGTAGCATTTACTCTAAATGCTTTTTTACCACCTCTATATCCTGTTAAATTAAAAGCGGCTTCATTCCAAGTTCCTTTTAATTGTGTATATGTACTTCCTTTAGTTGATAGTGTACGACTTGATTTTTTAGTGAAAGTGTAGTAATCCCACGCACCCCATTGATTAAGCCAAGCAAGTCTTATGCTTTCATAATTTCTAAGATCAGGACAGTTTACATTTATAGTGTATTCTTTAGATCTCGCTTGGTCAGTATTATCAAATGCTTGTACTGTATAATACCCACCCTGTATTGTTCCTGCTGTAACTAAAGTCTTAAAAGTGCTATTCCAATTTTGTAAGTTAGCAGGAAAGCAACCAAGATAACCGAGATGAAATCTTAAATCTGTACTAGTTATTAAATTTAGAGGTGTCTCTTCAGTACCTAAAAGACTGCCTGTACTACTATAATAAGTAAATGTTGTGTGGTCGAAAGTAGTCAAAGTTGGGGGGCATAAATATCCCATAGTCCCATAATCATCTATATTGGCATACTGAGTTGTAGGGGCATTAGTTAGAAAACTAGCTGTTGGTCCTCCTAATTGAATAGGTGTAGTAGAAAAACTCCCTATAGCAAATCCAAAGTCATTATCAAAAATATCTAGCTTATCCGTTTCTTTTAAATAGCCATTGAATATTTTAAATTGGGTTGAATTTGCATTTTGATTATCTATTATTTCAGGTATGCCTTCCTGAGTAAGTGAACCCTCCATATTAAATTTAAGTACCAAGTATTTCATAGCATTAGTGTTGGCTGAATACTTATCAATTAAATGAATTGGTGGTATAACTGTAGAAGTTGTTGTTGTAACTGTTTTATATTGACTGAGTAGGATAGCTCCTAAATTATCTGCCTTAACGTGATTTTCAACTACTGAACTAAAATCAAATATACCTACTCCTACTGTATTTGGTGTTGTTTTAAAAGTACCTATTAAGTCTGTTGTTACAGCTAAATTAGGGGGAACTTGGCTCATATATACTTCAGCTATAAATTTAACATTAAAATAATTATTCACAAGATTATTTGATACTGTAAATATTATCTGTTGTCCTACAGGTAGTGGATTGTATAAAGGTTTTTGCGTTATTGTTGTTGCCATTAGTTTACTGTTATTAAATTGTTAAGTATATCTTCTTTTACATTACTTAATAAGTCTTTTCCATAATCTTGCATTCCTAACATTAAAGATTTTTGAAAGAAACTAATCCCGTGAATACCTTTAGTCCATAATACTTTTACTATTGCTATTTTTAATCCTAGTGTTGTCATATATTGTCCACCTTTACTTCTTGGCTGTAATCCTTTTCTTTTAATAAAAGAACCTATCCCTTTATAGATACTTCCTGAACCTTTACCACTACCAAATTTATAAGGGCTATCTTTTCGTTTTCCACGCCAAGTTATATAGTGCCTTCTACCCCCCCAAGTTCCTTTATGGTCGCCTGACTTAATTGTACCCCCTGCACCTTTAACTCCCTTATCTACAAAAGTTCCATAGTCAGCCATATAGAATTTTACACTAAAGCCATCACTATCAGGTACTACTTCAAATTTAATTGATTTTTCTAATTTACCACCACCCTTTCCTGCTGATTGTAAATTCTTTTTAGCATTAGATACTACTTCTTTACCAAAGCTATTTAAATATCTTTCAATATTAGCCGTGTCCATTACTCAGCTACAGCTACAAATATTTCTACTCTTGGATCATAACTTACTCCAACAGGTTTTACTTGTATTGAAGCTAAGTTTTCAAGCGTACTAAAACTTGGGCTTGTATCTTCTTCAGCTAAAGCTACTGCTTCTGCTTGTGCAAGTATATGTGAAGTATTAGGCGTTAGTAATACTGTATAATTAGAAGCTGTTGTTACTATTGCTAGTTCTATCCAAGCATTAGCATCTAAGTTAGTTACACGAATATACTTAGCTCTATCTACATCTAAAGCCCCTGCTGAACTATAAGGTTGTGCGCCAAATGTTGCTATTGTTGTTGTATTTCCATTAATACAAGTTACTATTCTTTCTAAGCAATCTGTTATGCCTGTTGTTGTTAGTGTATTACTTGAGCCTCTAATACTTCCGTTCAGGACTACGTTTTCTGTAATTGTTGTTGTTAAATCTGCCATATTATAATTTTATTGTTATTTTAAAAAATCTTATTTCTATTTTATACTTTCCTATTTTAAATTTTATCATTCACCCTGCCCTCTTGCCGTTATAGGTACTGCACAAGCATCAAAGTCATTAGCAACTAATATACTGATTGAAAATACCCACCCTGTAAGTAAGTTGTCAAATCTCTCTGTGAACGGTTCTAAAGTTTGTTGACCTTCTCCAAAATACAAAGGGTCATTAATATCATTAACTCCTGCTGCTGATTGTTGAAGGCTATGTCTAAGTAGTGAAATAATATCTACTGAAATTTGCAGCGTTTCACTTAATACTTCTTGCTCATTACTTAAATTGTTTGCTGATTGTATATTAGTAGCTGTCCAATTAGCATCTTCTGAAACTAGATCACAAATGAAGATTTGAAAATTGTAAGTCAAACCAAAATCACCTGTTGTTACATTAACGGGGTTGACGTGCATAAGGACGAACTCCTCCATCTTTTCTAAATTGATATCAAATATATCTCCTGTTGTAACTGTTGCAATCTGTTCGTGAGCAGTACCAATATTCTTTAAGGTATTGATGACATTATTATATGTTTTGTTTTCTATCATTTAATTGTGCTTGTTTACGTTCTTCTAAATCTGTTTCATAACTTAACCAAGTAAAAGCTTCTAGCAAGTTAAGTTTAGTTATTTTATCTAAGTTTACAATCTCAGCATTACATAAGCGATACATTAGTCCAAAGTAGCCCCATCTTTCTGCAAAGGATTCGTCTGTAAATCTTCCTTCATCTCCGTTATCCGTTCCATCAAATATAAGGGCAAAATCTCGGACAATTTTTTCACGAAAACAAAAAAAAACCTTAAAGCACTTTGGACTTGCTCTGCTGACATCTTCTTCATTTCTTCCGCCCTAATACTTATATTGCCATCATACGCTTCAATAGTATAAACTCCATTCTTACCTTTCATACTAACAGGTCTGTAAAGAATAGCCATCACTTCAGGCATATTATCTTCAATTCCATTTTTAATCATAGTTTCCAAATCTGCATACTCCCCTAAAGTAATACTATCTAAGTCAGGATGAAAACCGTACTCCTTACCTTCTACTTCTATTATCCTTTTTAACTCACTATCTTGTTCTGCTTGTAACTCAGCTACTTTACTCATTATAACTGCTACATCTTTAATACTAAGTTCATTTACTAGCTTCTTAGGTATATCAGATAAAGCTGCTATTGTTTCTTCTGCTTCCTTTGATTTACTTTCTTTTTCAGATGATAATTTTACCCATTTTTCTAAAGTAACATCTTTCCAACTGTTTATTAGATTGTACTCCTTAGTCTTACCTTCCTTCTTAATTTTTACTTTCATAGTGTTCTTATTATATAATAGAAAAAGTTGATTTTTAGTTTACTGTCTTTTTTACTGAACAAAATATTTTCCGTAATTAAGATTATCTAAGTGATATATTACGTTATACCTTACACCATCTATTGCGTGGTTATAATTGTCCACATATAGCTTAGAACCTTTATCTGCATATACATAGTTGTTAAGTTCTTTAGCTATGTTCGTACTTTTAGGAGTTACTATTAATTCATAATCTTGCATACGAGTTATGCCACTTTCAATAGTTCCTTTTTTAACAGGCTTAATATTTACTCCTAAATGTTTTAAATCGGCAATTAAACGTGGTTCGCTGCTATCAGCAATACAAAGTGTTTCACCTACTTTGTCTAAAATGATTGTTGCTAGTTCTTGCGACTTTAATCCGTTACGATAAATTTCTTCTTTAAGATATATCTTTTTATGTTTCTTATTAATTGCAATAGAAGTTAAAGAATCAGGGTCTATTGAGAATCCGAAATCAAGACCACAAGAAACTTGTAAGCCATCAGGATTAAATTCTCCAATACTCCAATTCTCAAATACTACACCCTCTGCTCTATCTAACCATTGTCCTAAAAGCCTTTGAGCATACTTCTTATAGTTGTTATGCTTAATAGCTTCTACACGCTTTAAGAAACTTTCTGATAGATTCTCTTTATTGTCTAGGTATGTACTATGGATATAACATACATTGTCTTTAACGCCATTAAATCCTGATTCAATTCCTTTGCCTTCAAAGAATCTTTCATATATCCAATTATCTTTTGTAACAGGATTCAAGACTAGTATAATTCTATTCTGTATTTCCTTTTCTCTAATACTAAGGTCTATAGTGTCAAAGATATTCTCATCAATAAGTTCTTCTGCTTCATCAAGTACCCAAGTTGAAACACCTGTTAAAGACTTTAGACTAGCTGTCTGATTTCCTGCTGAAGTCTTAATACCTCTAAATAATATATCACTATTGTTCTTTAAGTTTACCACTTCGGATTTGTTTACGCTAAAGACGTTTTCATAGTCTAAAAGACTTATCTTTTCTAAGAACTCAGGTATTATTGAAAGTCTAGCTGAAGTCATAGTATATCTTGTAAATAATATTCTAATACCTTCTGTCATAGTTAGAAGCGTTAGAAAGACTGTAACGGCAAACGACTTTCCTGATCCTCTACCTCCTGTTATAATGAAGTATCTAGCATCAGAAGAAAATAGTGCGTTATATTTGCTATTCAGTTTCAGTTTCTACAAATGTTATTACAGGCATATTTAGAGTTTCTTCATTTGAAGTAACATCTACTCTTTGTTGAGGTTTGCCATAAAAATACTCAAAGAATAATTTAACCGCCCATTGTTCTTTTTTTTCTAGTCCCTTTTGTAAAGACTCTAAAGCCATATCATTCATAGGTGTTAAATTCTCTATTAGCTTTTGTTCTGCTGCCTTAGACTTACGTCCTGCACCTTTTCTTGCTCCACCGTTATTTATTCGTTTATCCATAATTGAAATAGATTGATTATTCAATCCCTAATATATAATAGAAATTTATGTTATTTATTTAAAACATTCTTACTTGTTGCTTATGTTGTTCTATTCTTTTCATAGCAGATTGATAATATTCTTTGTCTAATTCACAAGCAGTTAAATCGTAACCTAAGTTATGACAAGCAATAGCAATTGAGCCACTACCTAAGTGAGTGTCTAGTATCTTATCTCCTTCTTTTGCGTAGTTCATTAAAAGCCATTCGTAAAGTTTAACGGGTTTTTGTGTTGGGTGTATTTTAATATCAATATCATTAATGTAGGCATCAACTCTGTGGTATCTATACATTCTGCTTGGCTTATTAAAACTCATCCAAGCCAATTCAAATTCGGGAAAGTTATGTAGTTTACCTTTGTCCCAACATAACCACCTTGAAGACAATCTTAAATCATTTATAAAGTAATTACCTCCCCAAATTATTTGATTTTTACTTACTCTTTCAAGTTCTGTAAAATAAATTTTATTTGGCTTATAGTCCCATTTAGACATTTCTTTTAATTGTTTTTTTTGACCTCCACCTTTGGACATTTTATCAAAAGCGCCATAAGGAGGGTCTACTATTGCTAAGTCAAAGTGATTATCTTTATACCTTGACATTAACTGCATATTACATTCGTTAGTTATATTCATTTGGTAGCATTAGTCTTATACCTAGTTCTGTTAAAGCCCATATCCTTATTTGTTCTGCATATAATTCAAATTCTCCTGTATTCATTCTAGCTGTACTATTTAAACTATGCACCCCTATCGTTTTATCTTCTATCTCTATTGTTTGCCATTCACTTGAAAATTTTACTTTAAGTATATCGTGCATTTCATCAGGGAAAAATCCTGTAAAATCTGATAGTTCTTGTACTATACATTTCCAATAATAATTATTCTGCATATTAGACCTATTGTTTCTTTGTTTCTTAACCTCAACTATATAATCATTACCTAACTCTTTTAAATAGTTTATCAGGCTTTGCTTATCTTTACTATCCTTTATTACAAATTTCAAAATAACTTAGTTTGTGCATCAGCTTGTTTCTTCTGTTCTAGTGCTTTGTCTATTCTTGCCTTTGCTATTTTACAATATTCTGCACTTATCTCGCTTCCTATCCAATTTCTTTTATTTACAATACTCATCTTTGCAGTTGTTCCACTTCCCATAAAACAATCGTAAACTAAATCACCTTCATTACTCCAACTTATTATATGGTCGTTTGCTAATTGTTCAGGAAAGATAGCAGGGTGTCCATAATTAGTTCCAAATACTTTAATCCCCCAAATATTTTGCAATGGCTTTACTTTCTTTGTTTCCTTTCTGTTTTTATAACCCATCATACTTTCTTTATTAGTCGTATGTGTTTGTATTGTCTTTCCTGCATACTTACAATTTTCTGTAATTCTATTGCATACTTTAGATTGTCCTTTTGATAAAATAAACATATATTCAAATGAAGGGGTGTATCTTTTCTTTGATATATTAGGCATAGCATTTGTTTTGTGCCAAATCATAGTATCGTGTAAATTAAAACCAATCTCTTTAAAGTATAATGCTTGTCTAAAACTTGTTCCACTTTCACTACCTTTTATTGTAGCATCCCCAACAACCCAAACTACAACCCCACCTTCTTTAGTAACTCTGTAAAGCTCTTTTGCTATGCTTTCAAAGTCAAATGAATATCCATTATAATTTCTAAAATTATCGTAAGGTGGAGAGGTAACAGTTAAATCAATAAAGTTATCATTCATACTGCTCATAGTTTTTAAGCAGTTTTCATTGTATGTTTTATTAATCTCCATTAATCAAATGGTTCATTAACACCTCTTTCACCTAATAGCTTTTCTTTAGCACCATCCCATAGTTTATCACCTTTATTACTTAGTGCTTCATCAGTTCTTATAAGACTTGGAAAGCCGTCAAAGTCCTTTTCTATTTCTTGCATATATTCTCCACACTTACATTTAGCTTCTTTAGTTCGGACTTTGCCTTTAACTATTTCTAAAGTTGCTCTCATTAAGTCTTTAGTTTCACCGCACTTATTACAAATATATTTTAACATATTAATCTATTATAGTAATTATTCTACCTTCTTCTGCTGATATACTTATCATTCGCTTAACTATTTTTTTACGTTCAAGATTTGTTTCGCACCATATAAAGTTAACATCAGCCATACCTTCTAACCTAATCTCTATACCAAATCTAGTTCCTTTATTTTTACTTTCTTTATATCCATATTTCTTTACTGTTTTTTTCCAACTTACTAACTCTATTGTGTCCATCTTATTTTTGTTTTAGTTTTTCATTAGTTAGTTTTTCTATTATTTCAGTATCAGTATGAACATATCTACTACCTTTGTATTTTTGAGGATTGAATAAAGATTTAATTTCTTTGATCCTATCATTTTTATCATAGTACACTACCCACCCTCTTGGTATGCCTTTACTATCTACACAGTTAAGTGTTCTTTCAATTATCTTTATTGTATTCATAATATAGTTTTTTTATTCCATCAAAACAAGTTGATATACAAGAACCACAATTAGTTCCTGTTCCATAGTTTGTATTGTAGATGGTGTTATAGGTTTCAATCATTCGTTTTTTAGCTGCGTGGTCTTTTGCCCTTCCTGTCTTTAAGTCTTTCCACATATCTAATATTTCTTCAACTATTTCTTTAGGCAATTCAGCAGGAGCTTTCATCTCAGTAGTCTTAGCCCAATACTTCTGAGGACATTCCATTGGTGCAATCCTAGCTTTGATTTTCATAAAACATAAGCATCTTTTACATTGTCCTAACGGCTTTGAATAGTAAACGCATTCCTTACAGATAGCTATTCTATCTTCATAGACTTCATTAGGTACAAAAAATCTATTCATCTACTAATTCTTTTTTAAGTATTGTTCTTACTTTGTCTATTGTAGTGAAAAGACTATTACGACTTATTCTAGTTTTCTTAGCGAGTGAATCGAGTGTATTCCCTTCATAATAATACAACTTGAACAACTCTCTATCATACCAATATAAAGTGTCCAAGACTTTATCAATTTCTTCTAGCTTTGTCCATTGATAATTATCTACTTCTTCATTTGGAATATGTGATATATTTTTATGATTATCAAAGATACCTGCCAAAGTATCATTACTAGCAGTATAATTACTATTGAAACAAGCACTGTCAATATGTGTGTAATATTTTTTATACTTATAATAAAAAGGGCTTCTAGGACTTGTTAAAGCACGTCTTAAAACTACTGCTCCATAACGTATAATTCCTTCCTGTCCATCTTTTTCCCAAATGCTTTTCAAAGTGTCAGGGTTCATCTGCATAAAGTACATCATCAATTCCTGAACAGCATCATCAATAGCTTCCTTATCTTTTGTAATACCATAACACATAGTCCTGAACTTATCACTTAGCTTTGATATTTCAAGATAAAGGTCAGTCATTAATTGGTTCTAATTTTTCTATCTTTGAAACAATATCTTGCACCATTTCATTTAGAAGAACTTTATAAGACCTGACTATTGTACTGTTTCCTTTTGTTTCTAT
>VTLG01004742.1_pt1 | contig 14557 bp, 19 predicted proteins | sample 4694571 | NCBI WGS metagenome assembly VTLG01 (sample SAMN12604809, study PRJNA352737) | marine metagenome | biome: ENVO:00000447; feature: ENVO:00000209|ENVO:00000569|ENVO:01000036; material: ENVO:00002151; isolation source: viral sequences binned using virsorter ...
CGCCGGATATACCGCCTTGATTATCAACAGCATTTACAACAGCATTGCCACAGCCTGCAAAGTCTGCGGCGGCTAATGTTTCTGAACCGCCAGAAGTAATCATTGGCAATCTTAAACCTGTAGAACTTACACTAGCCCCATCTGACGAGGCTGTAGAGGTAGAGGGGTTATGGGTGCTACCCTTACCTGTACCAGTGGCAGTTCCAGTAGCGGACATTGTTAGGGTGCCAGCAATAGTACAGTCTCCTTGACAGTACAAAAATAATCCCCTGCAATACCCGTCAACAGTTACGGTATCACCAGAGTTTATATTTATAGATGTGTACTGTTTCAAGATCATATCTTGAGTAGTAGAGTTTCTTGCGAATGTTACGTCAGCCATTATGTATTCAATGCTCCGTCTGATCCGTCACCGTAGTAGTTAGACTGCACGTTCACCTCAATTGAGAATTCTCTAGGTGATGTCTGGGTTTGTGCATCAGTCGCGGTGATGGTAAAAGTATAGGATGTCGCGGTTCCCGGATCATCTGTTCCAGTGCCACTTATTACCCCTGTCGAGGTATTAAGGCTTAAACCGCCGGGCAACGCTCCTGCCGTTACAGCATAAGTTATTGGGGTATCCCCTGTAGCAGCCACTGTTACAGTAGTTGCAGTTAGTTTTGTAAAGGAGAGAATCTCTCCTGCGCTAGTAGTCCAAGCAGGAATACCACTGTAACTAACGCTAGTCTTTGCAAGTAACCCATTACTAGCCACCAACTCTAATCCATTAGTGTACGTTCCCGCCCCTTTAGCCGGGGTTGTAACTGTAACTTGAACGGAGGAATTTACTGTTACTGTAGAACAAGAAGTTCCATCAATCGTGCAGGTCATTGTACCGGCATAATCTGTTCCCGCAATGACAAGTGAATCTCCACCAGCAGTATTCAACGCTGTAGAACTTCCGGGGTAGGTGACGCCAGATATAGTGGGAGCCTTTAGTAGCCCCGTAATCTTGGACTCGTCAATAGCAGCAGCAGGATTTATCTGGGCATTAAATATCTCACTATCTGTAATGTCTTCAGTTCTTATAGTTGTTCTAGCCATTTATGACCATCCTAGAGATACTGCATGGATTCTTGTTTCTTTGGAAACTGATTGATTAAGTGTTTCTATTTTGTATCTCATAGATGTTCCAGATGGTTGACTAGAAATATCTAAATCGTGAAATGTAACTATAGTGTGACCACCTGTAGTTCCTTGAGAAGCAAGAGTGCCTTGAGTGTAAGTAGTTCCGTTATCCCTGCTAACATACGCCTTTAAGTCTGTATTAAGAGTAGCAGTACCTGCGCCATTAGTATAAGTCATAACCAAATCGCCTTTAGTTGGCGTAGATTCTGCGGTAGTAGAATTAGATATGAGGGTCATATCATTATAAGCAGACTCTCCCCACGGGGCAGTCGGTACGGTAAAACTAGAAGTATGTCTGGCAATCCCCGGAGAAAACTCAAACTCATCTATGTAACAAATAGCACCGTTGTAATGGCCACCATTCATATAACCCATATAAAAAGCAGAAGATTCTCTGTTGATAACAGTGGAGGAACTTACGGCTGTTAAACCCTCCCCAACCCCATCAATAAAACTTAGAATATTACTTCCACTACGACAGAACTCTACATGATGCCAATCCCCATCATTAACGGTAGAGGTTGATTCTGCTGCATTAGAATACTCAGTATCTGTATTAATTACCATAGCCATTTTCCCACTACCATAAATCTGACAGGCGATATCAAAATTATGCTGTCCAGCGCTTCCATTATTTCTACCAAATATTTTTCCTGTACCACTAGAGTGGGTCGTCTTTATCCAGAAACTAAATGTGAAATCGTTAGCATCTAAATGTAAGTTAGAGTTTCCCGCGCCCCAGTATATGTAATCATTAGTAGCATTTGGGATATGGATAGATGCGGTTCCAAACTTTGGGTTGGTTGTTGAGGTTACGATACTACCGCTGGAGGAAACTGTAAAACCATTACTTGATGAATCTGTAAATGTTGTTCCACTATCTGACCCATCACCATGCAATAATGTTTCTACATAACCATCAACAGCCGGGCCTGACGCCGAGCCACTGTAGTAATTTCCGGGATCATTCCTAACCTCGTCTGTGGAAGCAGATGCATCAACACCGGAAGCATCTTGGAAGTCATCTACTGTCTGATCTACTAGATCATATTTAACTAAAGAACCGTTTGAGGCAACCTTAAATCCTAAAAGGGCTATGTCATCTTTTAGCCCAGAGTCATCATACTCAGATATTGCCGTCCAAGAGTTATCCCCCCTTAGAAATGTGGTTGCAGAGGCTGTGCCTGTGGCAGATAACATTGGAATATCTACCGCATCATTTGCAATCGTAAGCGCAGTCGCTCCTGTTACATCGCCTGTATGCGTTGCATTGGTTACCTTTGCTGTATTAGCCGCAATCTCAGTATTGATTGAGTTGGCTAGTTTATCAGCGGTTACAACATCATCCTGAATCATATCGGTAGTGATTGAATTATCGGCGGGTATATTGGTTTCACCTATATCCAGTATACCGACCACTTCCATAGCATCAGTTGCAACCAACGCAGTATCCAACGTAAGCGTAGTTCCAGACACTGTATAGTTGTTCTGCTGCTTTACACCGTTGATCGTTACAATAAGGGACTGCTCACTGGGTGCAATCCAAGTAAGCGTATGCGTAGCAGACGTGGAACTGGTTACATTGATCCTCCTTATATCAGAGGATTTTTGCTCTACCGCACCTAAATAACTCATGTGATTTCAAGTATCCCCAAGACTGCCTCTGCGTCAGAGTTTGCGCTGGCAGTCATGTGAACGTCACCTGTAGCCTCTAAGTCTATAGGCTTATCAAGAACTAAGGAAGAACCCGCTGGTACAGGAACCCCTTTAGCAACATGGTAGTAAGTGTCTCCAGATGTCGCCCTAGCCTTTATATCCACATTTACTGAGTTTGATCCATCTATGTTACTTATATAACAGGAGTGGATAATAGAGGTTGTAGCCCCCGGTGCGGTGTACACTACAGCACCGCCAGTAGTCAATGCGGCCCCTTGATTCTTAAACGTATTAGCCATTTCAGCCTCCTAATGCAATCGCCATTGCTATGGCCGTTCCTGCCGGATCGCCAGCCGTACCCCATGAGGTATCAGTTCCGTCATTAGTTAAAACCTTACCAGACTGACCAGACACATTAGGGACTATGGCAGTAGTAGACGTAGATGGGAAACTGTTTTTCAGGACGGTCTTCAGCATCCTTAGATGGTCGTCGCCTTCTCCAACTGGGTCACCAACAACGGGGTTGGTATCGACTAATTGTGTTACCCAACTGGCGGATTCAAGAGCCATTATGCACTCGCTGCGGTAAGAGTTACCGTAACAGTTAAGGTGTCACCAGAAACTACAGACCTTGACGCACTAAAATCTACAACTCCATACAGAGTTCCAGTAGTTCCTGACTTTGTATTGCTGGACGTTATGAAAGCCCCCGCTACTGTAGCAGTTCCATTTATGGAGAAGGTAGCCTTACTCGCACTGTTGTCAATACTCCCTGCGGAAGCAGTGCCTAGCGTCAAGTTTTGCCTATTAGACTCACTATAAGAGGCTACAACCGCCCAACCACTATGGGAAGACATGGTGTCAGCAGCAGCCTTTGTCCCAGCACCCGCAAGACCTACATACCACTGAGTAACCTGAGTCCCGCCATCCAAGGTAGAACTTAACACATGGTTTAACCCCTCAGTAGTCACAAGGTTCTTATTTATTTCGCGCCACTTCTCTTGACCGTCAGAATCGTAGCAAACGACATCCCATGTATTCTTCAGGCCGATAGTGTAATCAGTATCGTGTTTCATTTTTAGACCTCCATCGGCCTTCATTGCTGGTTGTATATTCAATTAGGGTAATCTACCTTTGTCCAAGTTGTTGACGGGTCTGCTACATTTGACCATGTTGTAGATGGGTCACTTACAGCAGCCCAAGTTGTTGTTGGGTCATCTACCTCATTCCACAAAAATCCTGATATTTGCGTGTATGTTAGGTTTGTTGGAAATGATACAGAATCTTCAAAAGCGAGATTACCTGATGAAGAATAATCCTGCTCCAAAGAATAAGTAATGCTTTCTGCTAGATCATGAGCGGAGGTCTTAGATACATCCAATTCTGTGCTGAATGACGCAGATGCGCCAAACTCAATCCCCGCAACACTTGTAAAGCCCTCATTAACAGAAAATGTAGCCGCATTAACAGCATCAAGCACAGAAGAGTCTGTAAATCCAGAATCAATGGCAAATGTAATACTTGCCCCCATCGTATGATCTGATGATGAGGTTAGCCCATCTGTTATAGCGAATGTGGAGGAATCAGCCTTTGCGGGGCTATTCCAGTTTATTCCTATATTACTCCATAGTATTGGGGATGTGGCTTGCGCCCATGTAATTGGGGCCGTCAATAGTAACCACCAGTGTTCATAACCCTCAAAGCAGACCCTGAGTGTCTATCCTTATTGTCCTGCTCCTGTAAATCGGCCACGGCTTGATTAAATCCCTGCATCCAGAGAGGAACACGCTCATCATTCATAATAAACGGCTCTGCCTCTAACAATGCCCCATATAAGTATATATCTGGATTATCTGTAAGCATTGTTTCAGTTGTGTTTGTGTTGGATAAAGCGGAAATCTTTTTATAAAAAAGCATCTCCATAGTCATTACACTAGACGGTATCGGGCCTAACTGTATCTCATTCGCAATTATAGTATAAAACTGAGGAGTCCCTGAATTACTACCCCCCCAAAGTCTGTCATATATTTCTGGGGAGACATACTGAACTGGCGTAATTGGCGTGGTATTTATTTGGAAATTACGCATCTGAATATAACCCGCAGGAAGATTGTAATTTCTTTGGCTTCCTACAGTAGATGCTGTATATTTACCCTCCATCATCCTCAAACGCAATACCCTGTTCATTCTTGCTTCAGCCAAAGCAATAAACTCAGGTATCCTGTCAGTCAGATCATCTCTATCTAACCAGTTGGCTACAGCCGTTTTTAATTCTGCGTAAGTTCCTATTGCCATTTTCTATATTCCGGTGGCCTTGAGTGACCCTTCCAATCAGGTGGGGGTGGGGTTATATAAGAGAAGTCATTGGGTTCTTTTAGAAAACCATACCGCTTCCCATAGTTAGGCACAACCTTACCAAGCGGAAACCTTCCCCCGAATTTTAGTAATGGACACACATCTGGAGTCCACACTTCGATGCCCTTGCCACGCGCAAATCCTAGTAGATATTCCACATTAGGACGTTCATCCATATACTCGTCAGCATGGCCCCAACCACCCTGACCAATTAGATCAACCCCCCATAGGGCTATCTTTTCATACCCCTCATAAATAGCAAGTCCTAGCATATATGCTATGGATGAATTGTAATAATCCCCAATAAGATCAGACACCTCTGCTAAAGGATACTTAGTGGCATTAGGTATCTCATCGTATGCTTCCTGCATATACAAGGTAACATCTAAGCCTCTTAATCTGTCCAAATAGTTAGGTTGGTAGAAAGAAGGGATGGCCTCCTTTATACATTCTAGCGGGTGTATATCAAACAACCTATCAAAGTAGGGATACTTTCCATTATCCCACGGCAAACCCCACACCTCCCAATCAGGGTTGGTGTAAGGAGCATCATCGTGAGTCGATGGAGAAAGCCCTACGATAGCGACTTGCTTCATCTGGTCAGTTCAGAAACGTATACTGTTCCGCCAGTGCTTACCTGTAAGGCAGCCACCTTCTCACCCGGACTGATTCGATAGGTGGTGGGCCAATCTTTTTTAAGATATACGCCGTTAGTGGCAGTTGCCGTAGGCGCTGCCGCAAAAGCCAAATAAACATCTTCAGTGGCAGATATTGTAACCGCATAAGTCTGACTTCCCACAGCACTACTTGTTGCGGCAGATGTTCCTGCTGAAGTAATAGTCTGTGTTGCGCCAGCAGGTCGGTAAAGATCAGATTCTAAATGAGCCATGTCTTATCCTCTATACATTTGTTGGTGCTACTTTGAAATATTTGTAGTCTGGGTTATTTAAGTAAGCAGCAAGAAGTTTAGTATCCTTCTCTATTGCTCCATTAGTCTCTTTCATCCACTTTTCCCATATTGTAATAGGAATAGAGGCTGTGTGATGCCACTCCCCTCTTTTGCCAAGGGTCAACTTGTCCCCATAAGCATTATATCTTTTCTTGTTGTCATCAAGAATAGGTTTAGCGTTTTGTGTGGTTTTGAACCTAAACTTATTTTCAGTTTGGTCAAACTCCATTTGAGTGCTACGATTGCCGTCACTTTCGATTATAAATTTATCAGACATATCCAATATTTCCTACTTTTGGCGCTCCGTCAGAAGGATCGTTATCAATATAAGCCTTCCTTAACCACCCGGCAGCATCCGTTGGTTCCTTTGGTTTAGAGGCTTTAGGTTCTGATTTCTTCCTCTTTCCCATTTTCTTAACGACAGCATCTAGTTCTTTATCATTCATAGTAAGTTGGGGGCGAGTTGCCCCGCCCCCTTCCTTATTAACTAACAGATGCGAGAATTGCGCTGGACTTCTCGTTCTTTGAAACGAGGCCGTATTCAGCAACAAGCAACTGTTTTACAGAGTCACCAGTTTTTGCAAGTTCAACTGTCTGGAACGGACGCAACCAAGAAATAGCCCAGAAATCCATATCCAAAAAGAAGACGTTTGCAGCAACAGAACCCGGCCCATCAGCGGCGAGGTTTCGGTCTGGAACAATCTTGAACGTGCCAAAATCGGATACATAAACATCGACAGCGGCTACAACCGAGGCCGGAGCCTCTTTATTAGCAGCGGTGCGGAGTTCAGAAACCGACTGAGACAGGGCAGAGATCGTCTGCTTTACATTTGATGGTACAAGCATCATGTCAGGGCTTCCACCAGCATCATAGCACTCTTTGATAGTTGCTTTGATATTGGCTTCAGAACAAGCGGCGGTAGACGTATTGTTTACCATCGCAGTCGTACCAAGACTACCAGCAGCAGCAGAGCCACCGGAACCACCCGCAACGTGGGCCGTATTGATCCACGCAGGTATACCCGCTGTCGCCCGTGCTTCAGTAGCATCACCAGCATTACGTATGATATTCTGAGTAAGCATGGATTCCATGTCTCTCTTCATGCGTTTTGCATTTTTAGCCAACTGGTAAGCCTGATGCTTGCCATGCCCGGCATAGTTCATTACCTGATCTGTACCGGAGGTTTGATTTACATACTGACTTATCTGGCAGTAATTTCCAAGTCGCGTAGGAAGTACCCTTGCATCAGCAGCGATAGAATCATCGCCCTCAATCTTTCTGTTAGCAGAGCCAGCAGAAATCGAGTCTACTTGCCACTCAAAGAAAGTGTTGTCAGCCGTTGTTTTAGAACAGCCAGACATAAAGGGTGTATCCATAGGCGCGATATTGTAGATCACGTCAGATAAATCTTCGCGTATCGCAACTGACGAATAGGTCAGTGACGTATTTGTAGCAATAGCCATAGATTTATCTCCCTAATTAGGATTAAACATATCTTCCAACAGAGAAGCAGCATCATCAATGTGCCCCGACTGTTGTAGACGCTTCATTTTCGTAGCACGAACCTTTTTTGAAGATTGTTTTTTATTAATACCTTTTCCTGTCCTCACAACCCTTGGCTTATTTTTAAGTTTTTTCTCCTTTATGTCTGAGGATTGCAACTTATCATAAAGCATAGCCTTTTGAAGTACAATTAAGGAGCGATGATCTATAAGTTCTTTTAATTCCTCGCCAGTAAAGCCTTGGGAATTAGCATAACTCTTTAGAGCAGTCGCTAGGATAGGTTGCTTTTCAGGATCACCCCACTCAGGCACTTTTTCTACCAAAGCAGAGTGTTCAGCCTTTAGAGCATCCACCCTCATGTTTTGCATTTCAGATTCGGCTAATCGTTGTGAATTCTCCCGCTCATGATGCAGTTTCTGTAACTTTTCTTGGGCATCACGAAACTCCTCCTTCTTCGTAACATACTCGATTGGATTTGTTTGTCGCAAGTCCTCCCAATCAATGTTCTGATACTCCTGCATGAACGGCATATTATTATTAACGATATCTGTCAAAAAATTTACATACTGTTGACGCTCTGCCTGAATTTTAGCAACTTCCTCTTTATAGTTATCCTGTAAAGATTGCATCTGCTTGCGTTCACTGGCAATTTCCTGCGTCTTTCTGGTATAGTCTGATTGACGGCTGTAGCCTTTCTGGAGTTCGTCAAGGGTTACCTCTATATCTTCCCCGTCTACACGGATCATATATAAAGAATCCTCTTCTTCCTCCTCCTCAACAGACTCTTCCTCACCCTCCTCTTCTTCTTCGGGATCGGAAACCTCTTCCAATGATTCGTCTTCCTCTATAGGTTGAGACTCTTCTTCTTCCGTAGGTTGCTCTTCTTCAGTTTCCGGGGTTTCCTCTTGAGGTTCCATCATCTTCAGAATTGCATTCTGCGCTTCTATTAAACCACCTTCTTGCGCGTTTTGATCTTGTACTACCTGCGGGGCTTCTTGCGTATCCGCCATATTTTACCTCCTTTTAGATTCGGTATTCCTTGACTTTCTTTGCCATCTCACCTGTTTCCACAATACTGGATAGGTGAAGACGCACTCTTTCAAGGAGTCTCATTGAGAGCCATGTTTGCTCTCTTACATCTACTTCTTTGACACTTGAATGACACCAAGTATCATACAAACTTTTTTCAAGCGTATCAAACGCTTCTTTAAGCAAAGGATCATTGAGGAGGCGTTTTGCTTTTTCCTCTCTTAAATCATTTGACAATTATGTTTCTCCAACGGCAACAGGTCTATTCTGTTTGGCTTCTAGCGCCAATTCAGCAACTTTGAGTCTAGCGTCAACCTTAGCCTCCGCTGCTTCCTGCTGAACCTTCATCATTTTAACCTGTAGTTCGCCTTGTTTAATTTCAAGTTCTTTCGTTTTATTCTGCATCTCCATCTGTGCAGCCTGCTCTTCCGGTGACGGCCCCTCTTGCTTCTCTTGCGGAGGAGTAAGGAAGTCTTCAACATTCTGATAACCCATAGCCTTAATAAGTGCAGCGCCGAGATTATATATATTCTGCTCAGTAACTATAGATAATCCTCCCTGCATTGCCTGTGAAGCAAATGACATAATTTGAGACAGGTGCGCCATTTGTTGGTCTTTTGATCCGTTGCCAAGCGCAACAGACACAGTGCAATCCATCTGGTCATTCCACATATCTGGACGAACAGAAACCCACTCATTACGCAGCATAACAACTCTACCCTTATCCTGATACTTGAGGAGAAGTTCATATATTCTTTTCATCAAGTCCTTAACGCCAGTTTCTGCAAACTGTCTAGCAATCAACTCAACCCTAGACTGTGCATTATTCATAACAACATTAACAGCCGTAGCGGTTGTATGTGATGTAAGAGCATTCTCATCAAGACCTTGAGCCATTTTTGACACACCAGCCCTAGACTCCCTTATACCATCAAGGTATTCCAGCATCTGAAAGGAGTAAGGCTCTAGTGGTGGGGTTGTCAAAGGCATTACAGCATTCGGAGATTTAACCCTAACCACACCGCCCGGCCTCTGGGTGAGCAAATCATCTAGGTTCGCTTGTCCCTCAAGAACCGCATATCGACCAAAGTTCTGGTTGTACATATTATCCATGAGGTTTCGCATCAGAACACTCTTATATAGTTGAAGATCGGTAACAAGATCAGCAACACTAAGGCCAAAGAACTTATGAGGTATCTTTATTGGGGTTATAGACACAAATGGAACATTATCTATTTCTTCGTTGGCTAAAACATAATCACCAACCGTGCAGACCTTTCTTAGTTCTGCTATACCATCACCATCATAATCGGTTCTTACAAAAGACTCATGGAGCCAATAAGTTTTTAAAGCATCTTCTGGTTCTGAGTTACCAACACCAAAATAGGCGGTATTGTCAAAATCAAACCTAGCCTGTCTCTCGCCAGAGAGTATATCCGCATCTTCTTCCCCGCTACCGAGATTATTTTCGTCTAAATCCTCATCTGGATACATCTCCCTTAGTTCTGATAGTGTTTTTATAACCCTGTGACAAACAAATCTTGCATCCTGTATATCCTTTGCTTCGCGACTTATTAAAAACTCATCTGGCGGAACATTCTCTATCTTAACCTTGCCACCATAATCCGTTCTCAATATCACAAGATCATGCAACCCTTCCCCGTGTTGGGTGTGTTCAACAACCTCAACATTTGGGTTTTCAATAAGGGATTGAAGTTCCATTTCTTCAAGATTATGATACTCCTCTCGCTCTGCTGCCCCATACTCCTCCCACCAGACCTTTACAATTCCATTCTTCTGTAGGAGTGCGTCAGTAAACCAAGAGTAAAGTATCTCCCAACCCGGATTATCTTTCTGGAAGACGTAATTTACATAATCTGTGGCTTGCGCGGAAGCGGCAACATCTTCCGGGCCGTGTGGAGTAAATTTCACCATATCATCGCCGGAGGCAAACACCCTCATCAGGGAGGGTTTTATCCATTCAATTGTATCCTGAACTGTAGAATCTACATACTGACTTCTACCCTCCACTTCATTGCCAAAGGGAAGGCTGTAGTAATACTCCATAGCGATCTCCCTCTGCTTGGAGAGTTCATCCCCATAGCCGAGAGCATCAGTTATTTCGTTTTTTATCCTACTGACTAATTCTTCTTCAGTTACTTTTTCTTTCGCCATTAAACGATTCCATAGTTTCGGTATTCTACTTCATTTGTCCAAGTTGGGTCTTCACCCGCAATGGCAAATCTTTGTGATTGGAATGCGTACCTTGTTGCGCTCATAAGGTCATCTCTCAGGGGAATTACCTTCCCATCCTTTCTGTGGTACATTCTAAACTCTTCAAACCAATCTCCTAAAGTATTAAACACCTTGAATTTTTCATCTTCTATACGCTGTAGCATAGCCATAAGACCCTCTTCTATGCTGTTTGACCCTTTGTTTGTTCCTAATGCCGGGGGGTTCGTAAAATGCTCTAAAAGGAAATTACACCCTAAGTTACGATACTGGTCAGCCAGACCGGGATTACCCATAGAATCTCGTCTATTGCCATCATGGGGGTAAGCAATGGGGATAAAGTGGGGTTTAGAGCGTATAACTTGAGCGTGAACGGCTGGACTCGCCTTTGAAGCCCTGTAGCAGTCATATACATAGAATGTATCCGTATCATTGTCGAGGGCACACCAAACTACTGCCGTTGGGTGATCCCATCCAAAATCAATCGCTGCTATTCTAGGCCAATGATCCTTTATGTGAACAGGATCAGTCATTATCTTCTCTTCGTTTATAGGGAATACAAGTCCAGACCCTATAGACGGCCTGCCGTACCTTCTCATCTCTCTTTCGTGCGGAGAGTATGCTGATAAAATCTGTGTCATGGCATCTTCAGAGAGGTGACCACGATTACCGTTCTGTGAAAAAATCCTTTCTGAAGCGTCATCCCATGTGGCGTTTGTCAATGATTGGCCTGACTGTAGGTTATTCATGAATGATGCAACCGTTTCAGTCATGCCATTCTCAGGGGTGAACGTCATATAAACCATCCCCCTCCTGTCTAGCGTTCTGGTCACAGACTGACTGTACAATTCCCTTGAAGGCTCCTCATCAAGCCACACACAGTCTACCGACCTTCCCTGCCACTTCTCTACACCCATCTCGTAGGCTTTAAAGAATAAAGAGGAGTTCCCTCCGCTAACGTGCCGTATGAGGGCTACGGCTTTTGCGTTAGGAACGCCCGGCTTTCGTTCAGTTTTTATTATTAGTTTTTTAGGTATAGCACCTGAACCAAACGAGTCCGGGTCGTCGGGGGAACCCAATAATTCTGCTTGTACAATATCTCTTGTCGTTTCGTTTGAAATCCCACCTGCCCATGCCGTAATGGGCTGCGTGAACCTTCTTCCCTTCCACCACCTTGGGTATAACCCGGTTGTGTGGTATGCTAGTTCCGCTGCTCCGCAGTAACTCTTGCCTATTCTGTTGGCAGCCATTAAGAGGCGTTGGTTTGCCTCAGAGCCTGTGTTATGAAAGTTTAACTGGTAAGGGTAGGGGTCGTAGAAGTCAAGTTTATTAAACCTCTCTCTGTTACGCAGTTCTCTTGCGATTTCTACGGCGTTTGCGAGATTTTCCCTTGTAGCCACTTGCATATATTGCTCTTCCCTGTTTCTCTGCGTCTGATTTCTTCTTGTATATTTTACCTGAGTTTCCCCATCTCCACCCCCCTTTTACCTTTCTAACGGGCATTATTTCTTACGCTTCTTCTTCTTGAGTTTCTTCTTCATAGAGGAGGTCGCGCTTTTCTGTTCCTGCCTTGCCCTCTCCTTTGCTGTGGTTTCATTGAAGATTCTCATGATCTCAGCATATTTATCCCTATCACTCTGTCCTTTATCTCTATCTGGATCAAAATCCCCGAAATCCTCATCCCTCTTATCCAGCCACCTTGGGCTTGTGGCGTTAATAACCTTGTGCATTTCCTCTTCATTCTGAACTAAATCCCTCAAGGCTACACCAAACTGACCCTCATCAGTCTGCATCTGGTATATAATATATGGCAAAAGGTGCGGGTTGTCTTGCAGGTATTGTATTCCTGCGTGTTTTAATTCATGTATAAGGGTATTTTTAAACTCGTTAGTTCCAAACATCCCCTCATCCCACTGGTGAACCTCTCCATAATAAGGTCTATAGACACCATGAACATTGGGCGAATTAGCGCCACCTGTTGTGGTTCTTGGGTGTTCTCCCCCAGTTCTAAGGGGCGGAGGAGGGCTTGTGTATACCTTAGTGGGTGGTTGATCCATTAACCCGCTGATTGCTGTTTCCAGTATAGGAGTTATTTCTGTTCCCCCCAAATACTGGCCTTGGGTATAAGATTTTCCGTACTCACTATCAGGATCAAACGGATGTTCGCCCTTCTTGACTGTTGAGTCACCGCTGCCCAGCAGTAACCCTTCTTTTATAAGTTTCCTTATCTGCTCCTCTGTGAGTTGAGCCATCAGTTCACCAGATCAGGTATTTCTTCTGGTTTGGAGGTTCCCAAAAGAGCCTCCAACTCTCTCTTCAGTTCATCAGTAGAGGCTGTCTCTACATGAGCAACCTCCTGCTGAATCTTCTCTGTAGGCTTCAGACCAGCCCTGTCCAGTATATCCTTGGCAGCAGACAATCTTACATTCTCACTCTCAGCACCCGTGGATAGCCTAGAAATTTGTGTCAGGGCAGCAGGAACTGCATCCTGAATCATCTTCTTCATTCTATCCTCTATTTCCCTCTCAAACTGCTGTTTAAGCATATGACCCATCTGCTTTAAACCCTTCTTGGAATAGCCAGCCATTTCAGCAGCCTTGGCTGCATTCCCTGTTAGGCAGTAAGACTCTATAAATCTTTCTTGTTTGTCTGTTCTCATTATATGCCCCTCAGAGGCTCTGTAATGCCCGTCACGGGCTTTTTAGGATTTACTAGGGGTTGGCATTAAAGAATGCTCTTGAAAAGCCTTCAGGGGTAATTGAGCGTATCTTCTCCCTATCTTTTGTACTTCCACCGACACTCTGTATCCAAGACCCTTGTTTTGTACCCCTTATTGGATCAACTACATTCTTTTCAGGTATGTTGAAGTTACCCCATAAACAGGTTTTCTTCTTGTAGGGGTCACCATACTCATAAGGATGGAATCTCATGGTAGGTTCGCCAAGCCATTTATTCAGTCTTCCAACAGGGTTTTCCAGCACCCACCAGACAGGCTCATGCACCATAATTATTCTCATCACAGAATCGACCATAGAGAGGGCATCCAATGTCTTGCCGTTCTTATCCTTCTCCCCCCAGTATTGCGCTCCAGATAAAGCAAACGCTGTGCAGGGAGGTGCAGCCAGTATTCCACGGACATCAGGTACTATCTTAAACAACCTGACATCATCACCCTCAGATAAGTCTACTCTTATTACGTTGTAACCAGCCTCTTTATAGGGTTTAGACCATACCCCACTCTGGTCGAATAACGATAATATTACAGGGAATAGAACTATTTTCTCTTTTGAATCAAGCACTTCCGTATGTATTCATAAACATCGTAAGCCATAATTTACCCCTTGAGTTTGTGGGGAGGATATTGTGATTTTTATTATTTTAATTTTGGGGTTGGGGGGGGTCTAGGGCGGAACCAACCCGAATGCGAATGATTCTCATTCAGGGAAGGGATCGGCATATAAGAATATTCTAATATAGTAATTGTGGAATATTAGAATATGCTAACATGGGAATATTAGTATATTAGCATTTGCTAATTCGATTAAGGGGCATATTATACTACAGGATTGATGCAATGTCAAGCATTTTATTTGCATTGGAAACCTTGACAAGTGCGGGTGAGTGTGCTAGGAGAATATACTATCCACACATTGACATTTCCTGGG
>VTLG01006461.1_pt1 | contig 14556 bp, 27 predicted proteins | sample 4694571 | NCBI WGS metagenome assembly VTLG01 (sample SAMN12604809, study PRJNA352737) | marine metagenome | biome: ENVO:00000447; feature: ENVO:00000209|ENVO:00000569|ENVO:01000036; material: ENVO:00002151; isolation source: viral sequences binned using virsorter ...
GAGGAGGCGTCCCCTCTGCAGCGAGTACCTGCTTATCATAGTACCCTTATGGTGGAGGAGGGGGGAATCGAACCCCCGTCCACTCAATCCTACTTTAGCTTCATCGAATTAGTTTGCAGCATCTTCTGCGTTGGTCTCGATGATTGCCAACAAAGTGTGCAGATCGTTCTTGGTAGCTTTGCTCAAAGAAGGCAAGCTGAGTTGAGTACCTAGAGCATCTTGAATCTGCTCTACCAAGTCGTCCTTGCGAACTACAGGAGCACCAGATTTGGTTTTGCCCTTGCTTGCAGGAACGTAGATGCCGATGTTAGACAGCTTTGAAATAATGCTGCGCTTTGGCTTGCTGAATTGAGAAGCAAGTGCTTCTACAGTCGCCATTGTAGGCTCAGCTTCGTACTGCTCGGTCATGCTTGCAACCATGTCCTCAGTGTAGTTAACTGCTGAATCCGCCATAATTTTTTCTCCCTGTGTTTGTTTGTTTATGCGATTATTATACAAGCCGAAGGTTAAAATGTCAAGAACTTTTTTCACTATTGGTCTCCAGAATATCGCAGAGTCTTGTGATAAGAGCTAATCGTCCTTCTGCTTTGTTGTTATAGTTAATTGTATACCAGTTGTCTGTTGTTGTCAATACCTTTTCTTTGAGTAAGGTCATCTCGTCATAATATGATAATGCTCGCTCGTCATTTGGTGACAACTTCCAAAACTTGAGAGGAGAATACTTTCTTTCCTTAATTCGGTTAGATTGCTCTTGCTCGCTAATAGATAGCCAGAACTTAACAATTCGTACTGGAAACTGTGCTTCCCATTCATTTACATTAGCCATAAAGTCTTGGTATTGTTGCTCAGAGCACCAGCCGTTGATCTTTTGAACCATTGCTCGTGAGTACCAAGACCTATCGTAGAACACTACCTGAGGCCCGAAAGGCATTTTAGTTTTCCAGAACTCTAACCAATTGTCCATAGTCTCTTTACTAGGCTTGGCAGATAACTGCACGCTAAACTTGCTGACGGGCAGGTAGTGTGTCACCTCTCGGATCGTAGATGATTTACCTGCAGTATCACGACCTTCAAGCACAACCGCAGTCGGACCAAAATTGTCTGACATTACGATTTGATTGAGCCGAGCTTGCTGTGTCTGTAATTTATTCATCTGTTCTCCTAAAGTATGCGTATATTATACAACTCTCACTCTCTCCTGTCAAATGTTTTTTGCGGGATTGCTCATAAAATATCGCAAAGGAATTCCCGGGGGCCGCGCGCGGGGTTTTCGTGTCAAGTTTTATTTTGCCCAAATCTTCCAAAATTTTCGTAAATTATAGCACCCGTTGCGGGGTTTGCCCTAATTATCCCATATTTGCCCACGCCTGTCAAGACTAGCGCAATCAAAATAAATTACGCCAAACCCCGCAAAAAGACTTGACATTGCGCAGCGTTGCGTGTATAATCGGCGCCGCGCTTTTTGCGGGATCGTCGTCGTACTACTACTGGCGCAGAAGACTTGCCTAATCAAAAATTATTTTGCGCACACCCGCAAAAAAGACTTGACATTTGTCGCTTTTGCACTCATACTGGCGCAGAGCAAACGCTGAAAAAAGTCGTCGTACTACTACTGGCGCCCCCGCGCCGCCCGGGTCATGTCAACCCTTGGCGAGCGCGGTGATAGCGTGGAGTGTTCCACGTGGAACACCTAGCGCCTAGGCTTGCGCCTTTTTTGTTTGCGATACATCGCGCGAACCTCCGCGCGGGTCAGCCACATTTGCGCGGCTAAAACGTCCGCAATTTCATCCGGCAAGCGGTCAGGATACCAATCCAAAATCTGGTCATCTAGTTGTGAGTGCATATCAAGCATGGTTTGCCCCTTAGTTAAGTTGTTAGTAGAATTTGTGGGCCTAGCTTACCCTGAAAGGATAAGCCAAGCAATCCCCAACAATAATGCAATGTCGGCGGAAACGGAATAGGCCATATAGACCGCGACAAGGATTTTCCAAAATTTAGTATCACGCATTGACGATTCTCCAAGGTTGAGCGTTCATTATGCCATAGGGCACAGATTTTTTGCAAGCATAGCAAGCAGCCATAATTTCGGTCTCGATAATCGCATCGGATAGCGCGGTGTGATCCTCGATGAAACCGTGGTCGCCAGAACAAAATCGGTAGGCGTATTCTGCGCCCGTGCGAATGTTGCCCTTGCTAGAAACCCATCCGTTAGCCCTCGCAATATCTTTATATGTTTGCTGAGACAATTTTGTCTCGCAAGCGAATTGCCAAATGTCGAGCATTTCCATTGCTGGCATGATAGGGCCGAGGCCCAGCAGATTGTTAGTCTGACGCATCACGCGACGGTCAAAGCCCAGATTGTAGGCAGCCAAAACATTGACGCCGAAAGCATCAACATCAATCTGCATTTCGGCAACAATCGAAGCCCAAGGCGTAAGCGCAATCGTGTTGCGGTCAAGCATCGGGGCGTAATGGGTGAATAATTTTTTCGCATAAAATGCGCCCATCATTTTGCTGGCATCGGTAAAGATTTCCTCGACAAGAAAATTTTTCTTTGTGAGAATCACGCCCTTGCGGTCAGCAATGGTATAGCCCACGTCGTAGACATTGCCCGCGAGGTCGCAGGCTTCAGTGTCCAGAACCATGATGATTTTTCGAGGTATAGTCATTATGCGGTTTTCCTTGCAATGTATGAGTTGAATTGTACCGGATCGACGACGCGAAGTCCAGCGTTCCGTAGGGTAGTTTGAACGTCGATTGAATCATCAAACATGATTGAATCGTTAGCGAATCGCGCCCATGATATGCCCATGCCCGCAGCCATGCCGCGAAGTTTGGCAAGTTTGAGGTCGCCACAATCGCGGTCGTCGGCATCGCTGATGCGATGGATCACCGGCCCATATTTGGGGAGCAATGATTGCATCCGTAGGAATGCAAAATCTGCCTTGCCCATAACGCGCGAAGTGCAAATCCAAACGTCCAAGTCGTCGAGAATCGCGCTCTGCATCTTGCCAGCCAACGGAAGCAATCTGTCGCGCATGATGTTGCCAACGGTATTCATCCGTCGCCAGTCGGCGAGAGTATCGCCTTGGCGGTGGGACGAATCAATCACCGTCCCGTCGAGGTCAAAAATAAATCGCATAAAAATATCCTCCGATGCCGATTATGTTTAATAAAACCAGATTATAGCATGATTTGCGTATGGCTTGCAAGGTCAATAATGCAAGCCCGACAATGGCTAAAATCTTGCCGCCGGTCGAGTCGATTATGAAAGGGGCGACGCATAGAGCGCCAGCCCCTAACCAATCCGCTAAGGTGCGGAGCAATCTCATGCGAGATTGCTCAGGATGACAGAAAGCTCCGCCTTAGTAAGATCGCCAGAGCGATCAGGCAAAGCGACTGCCTGACGGATAGCATCCGCCAGCTCCGCCTTAGTAGGCCCGTTAGAGCTACGAGCGCGAGGCCCGGCTTTAACGTATTCAATGCCAAGGCTTTTAGCCTTGCTGATAACCGAACGATGGCTGACGCCAAAGCCTGAAGCCAAATCCTTGGCAACAGATAGGTTAAGGGGTGCAGCTTTACGCATGGCTGCAATCATGCTTTCAGTGTAAGTTGACATATGTCAATCTCCTAGTTAGTGAGCGTATAGGATAAGGGATAACGTGCTCAGAGTCAACCCTAAATAATGAAGAAATAATGGAAGTTTCCAAATGCGAATGATTCTCATTTGCCCGCGATGTAGGCGAGAGATCCGCAAAGCGCCGCCAACAAAAAAGTTAAGGCAATCAGCGACACGCCCAAAACCTGCGACAGCCAATAGTCGGCGGTCATGACGAACAGCCAGCCAGTATAAAAAACCGCGCATAACATAATCGTTATGGCGAGCGTTAAGAGAATGAGTCCGATAGCCTTCAACATGGTATAACCTCCAAATAAAAATATATCTTAGGCTATGCCGCCGCGCTTGTCAATCGTTTGTTTCTATCAATAGGGGGCGGTTAATAGACCTTGTCTATCGCCGCGCCGCGGGGCACCCCAACATGTACGACTTTGGGTTTTTTCAAACACTTAAAAAAATAAATCTTGACATTTGTGACCTCTTTTAGTATAATACAAAACATGGTAAACTATATCAAAGAAGGAGTAGTATCATGAGCTATGGGCTTAGTGTTTTTTCTCAAAATGGAACAAAAGTTTTTGGAACAGACTTTAGAACTCAAAACCAGCAGTATAACCAAACGGTAACTATTGGTCCGAATTCAACTTCTTCAACATTTTCATGTGCGAATGCAAACGACTCAACTAAAGTTTCTATTTCAGTTTTTTCTACCGACCGTCTTTTTCCTGGTATGTTTGTAGTAAATACTTCTTCAACAGGATTTTCTATAACTAATACTACTAGTATTTCAAGAACAGCTACGATCATTGTTTTTAGGACAGGATAGTGACATACGGAATACGAATATTAGGAACTGATGGTGGAGGAAACTTTACTGTTAAAGATACTACTCAAAATACTATAAATTATCAAGTTGTTCTTGCTGGCCAAGCATCTTCCCTTTCTGGCTTATCGCCAAGTAATTCAAGAATTTTTATAAATGGAAATGTGGGAACTAGTAATACAGGTAAATTTATAACTATTGCTAAAACCAGCACTACAATGTCCTTTAAAAGAATAGATTTTACAGGCACTCTTGGGGGTAATATAGATAATATAACTTATACAACATGCAGTGTAAATTATCTTATTCTTAAACAAATGGATGCAATTTCAAACTCTACTTCTGGAGGAAATTATGGAATACAAATGTTTACAAACGCCGGAGATGTTGCATTTGATAGTAGGAGAGTAGTTACAAATGATTCCTTCTTTTTTCTAAGCCAGAACGGACCAAATACAGTAAGTGGGTCAGGAGGAACTCTTAGTAATGATGGAGATGCTTATTGTGATTCAGAAGTTTTCTTTGAGTTTGCAACTGATAGTGCTTCTGCTATTCGATGGAGAGGTACAGGAACTGGAACAAGCAGAATAGAGTACTTACATTTTAGAAATCAACAAATCGGTGGCGGTGGCGGCCGAGGAGGTGGCAGTAGCAGTACCGCTACCAGTTATATAAATAATTTTGGCACAATACTTATAGGGAAATTAAGATGACAGAACATGATCGCGTAATCACAATAGATAAAAATGCAGGCGGAAAGATTGTAGGTATAGCATTAGCTATTGGAGAATATCCAGAAGAAGGAGATTTAGAAGACTCAGGAGGACACCATGTAGTTTATATACTTGAAAAAAATTTTCCTGAAGAAGCTTGTAAAGATTTTCACTACTTCATGACGAATTATTGGTATGATCTTACTGATAAAGCGTTTGTAAAAGTTGAATCAGCCCAACCAAATCAATATGCAGTTTACAGCCCTACTACAAAAACCTGGAGCTGGGATGCAGCTCTAGTACTAAGTGATATTCGACGTTTAAGAAACGGCCGGCTCGGAGGATCAGACTGGACTCAGCTTTCAGATACAAATCTTACCGCAGAACAAAAAGCAGCGGCTGTCGACTATAGAAAAGCTCTAAGAGATATAACTATAGGAATAGGCAATCCTGTAGATACTGATGCAGTTGACTGGCCAACTCCTCCAGACTTCCTTAGCTAAGGTCATAATACGGCTCTTCGGGGCCCTTTTTTATACCTACCTAAAAATAATTCTTGACTTTCGAGTCTTTTTATCCTATAATTCTCTACATGGCTAAAGAATTAACCACAATCTCTCCAGAGGGACTTGAAGTAGCAAACTCGTACCTTACTTTCGGAAATATCCGTGCGGTTGTCGAGCAGCTTGGCGTACAAGAAAACAAAGTAGTCGAGCTGTTAAACAAACGTGAAGTAAAAAAGTACATCGACACAGTGTACTTAGACATGGGTTATCGTAATAAAAATAATATTGCATGCTTGCTGGACGAAATGATTGAGAGTAAACTTGAAGAAGCTAAAGAAAGTGGAGTATATTCCAATAAAGATTTAGCTGACTTACTCCAAATGGCCCACAAGATGAGAATGGACGAGATCAAAGCGCAAGCCGAGCTGGAAAAAGCACAAGCTACAAACGTAAAAAGCCAAACAAATGTACAAATCAACGAAGGGTTACCCTTTGGCCAGGGCAATTATGGAAAGCTCATGGATAAGTTGTTAAAAGATGTCTGACGAAGAGTTACAAGATTTAAAAACACAGTTCTTAGTCCATGAAAAAGAGTGTGCGGAGCGTTGGAAGACGACTTTTAACCGTTTAGATGACATTGATGGTCGTTTAGACAGGATTTTTCATGTAATTTTAGGTGGTGGAGCAACCACAATCATGTTTTTACTTGGGTTAATTACTGCCCAATGGTACCAATGAGATGGTTGCCGCTAAAGACAGCCTTAGGTATACTGATAATACTAGCATATTTTCTAGTAACAGTGCCTGCTTTTGCTGATCCTGGCGGTAGACCAGAAGATTTATACGAAGAACCCGCAATAGATACGCCTAACGAAGGAGGTGACGAGAATACAAACTCAGGTGATAATGAAGGAGCCGAACAAGATGGCAGCCTCAACACCAACAACCAAAACAGTACAGTAAATAGTAATAATACTACTAACTCACGAACATACAATGGAGCAGGTAGTTCTGGTATGCCAGTATACTCAGCAGTTTCACCAAGCTATATGAGTACAGGACCAGAAACCTGTTTTAGAGGCAATAGTCAGGGTCTTCAACTACCAAACATTGGACTTAGCAGAGGCGGGTACAAAGAAGACCCCGAGTGTAATAGACGAAGAGATGCGAAAGTTTTAAGCGACTTAGGAATGAAAGTCGCTGCAGTAGCAAGAATGTGTCAAAATCCGGAAGTATGGAGAGCCATGTTTATATCTGGCACTCCCTGTCCAGTTTTACAGGGTGGCAAGTTGGTAGTAGGAAAGCGAGCTTATCTGGCTTTAAAAACTTTACCGGCTTTGCATATACCAGACTATGAAAAGAAAAAGGACTGGTACAATGATGTACTAGGAATCGGAGTAGAGAATGAACAAGCTGAGAGTGGTGATACTAGGTCTATCTCTGAGCGTTTCAGGAGTAGTGAGCGCGGATCCTCTGACTGATTTGGTGAACTCAAGTCAGGCAGTAGTAGATCAACTTAATCTGGGCTATAAAACAGTTGCGGGCTTACAGTATAATGCAAATCTTGGTTATATGTCTGATGGGACAATGGCTGATGCTGCAAAGATTTCAGAAGCACAAAGAATTGCATATAATGATGCTCTAAGTGCGATGGCAGATATGGAGTTTTATACTGCTCAAGATTTCTTAATGGATCAAGGGGAAATAGCTATTGCAAACATGGAGACAGCAATTGAAACTTTTACAGAAGCCGCAACAGAGATAGCAGTCATACTTGAAGTAACTACAATGGCCGAAGAAGCAGCACAAAATAATAGTGACCCAGAAATGCAAGCTGTCGCAGAGTATGCGGAAGCAAATGAAGCCACACTCACTTTACAGGCAGAAACGGTTACAGAATATAATGATTCCTTAGAAGATGTTGAAGGATACGCACAGGAAGCAGCCGCTTATATTGGTATTGCAAATGATGCAGATTCTGTAGCTTTCTTTGACAATAGCGCAGAACAAGCAGACTCTAGCTTTGTAGATGAAGTTACTGCTTCTTTTGAGCTAGAAAATAACTGGGTGAGACTTGATTTTGCCAATGCAAACTGGGGATCAGCAGTTTACTTTGATGGAGCAAATGGATTAGATTTATTTAAGTCAAGCACTGCAATACTTACAGATGGCGAAGACCAAACTTTTTATACGACAAGTCCAAGCTATGTAGGGTATGAGTGCTTTTTCTACGGCACGGATTGTGAGTAAAAATGTCTATAGAAGATACGGAGATCAACGTAGGTGGTGTAAGCTTCAAAGGGATGCACATCGCAATAGTGTTCGGCATTATTTCAAGTATCGCTGGGGCTATATGGACGGCCAGTTCTATCTACTCAAGATTAGAAGCAGTGGAAGCTTACGAGATACCGGATGTGGCCCCTTTGACGGAGGAGGTCCACCTGATAAAACAAGAACTCGAAGACAACGATATCAGTCAATTGCAAGGAAATCTCGCAACTTTACAAGCTAATCTTCAAACGATAATGCAACAGCAGCAACAGTTGCTGCTGATTCAAGAAAGAGTAGTAGAAGCAGAAAAGACTGTTACCGAGATGGAAACAGAAGTTGAAAAAGCAGAACTAGCTGTTCAACGTATTGATAAGTTTGACGAGTACTTAAAAACACTCGAAGATAAATTTAAGAAAATTGATAAAGAGATTGATGATCTCTGGGAAGGCTTAGACGCTTTAGCAAATCCACTAGGGTGAAACCTACACATGCTGAATGGTATAAGTACTTCGAAAGCATACAGGATGTATGCCCCTGGTCGTTTAAGGCCTATAAAAATAATATGATTAACTTCTATGAAGATGATCTACATATAAGAAACTTAGATGAAAGCGAAGCAAATATCTACATCTTTACTGAGGGTTATTCTGATGATGATCTGTATGAAATCGCAGAGGAACTGAATAATACGTATGCCGGGTATGAGTTTTTATGGTCACACCCAGATTATACAAAAGGAGGACATAGACAAACTCCTGTTCCTGTAATTATACAGCAAGACAAAAAAACATTGGAGATACTTCGTGATAAGCAAAAGACGTCATAGAACTTATATCAAAAAACGTGATATTTATAAATCTGCAACTGCTGCTCGAAAAAGAGCGCGAGCCCTTGGTCTGAGAGGTATTCACTCACATGGTAGAGGAGACGACAAGCGATTCATGCCTGGTAGCTCCCACCAAGCGTATCTAAACAAGGTACGAAAGAGAAAATAAAATGGCACTAACTGCAAAACAAAAGAAACTTCCACCTGCTTTACAGCGAGCTATCTTAGCAAAGCAGAAAGGTATGCACGGTGGTAAGAAGAAAAAGCCAATGAAGAAAAACGGTAAGAAGCGCGGTAAGAAGCGTTCTAGCCGTGGCTAAGAAACGTGATCCAAGGGTCGGCACGGGCAAAAAACCAAAAGGCTCGGGCCGACGCCTTTACACTGACGAAAACCCGAAGGATACTATTCGGATTAAATTTGCGACAGCGAAAGACGCAAGAGCAACCGTTGCAAAAGTAAAGAGAGTTCGTAGATCGTTTGCACGCAAAATACAAATCCTAACTGTGGGAGAACAGAGAGCAAGAGTCATGGGAAAAAGAACTGTTGCTTCTATTTTCAAACAAGGCAAAGCGAGTATAAGAAATGCCAGGAATAAGCGTAAAAAGCGCACCCGGTCTAAAAAAAGGACTTAGAATGAAGGGTAAGCGTATGAGGTCTCACCTACAGAAGATGCTGCGAAAGCATCGCAGAGGCCAAAAGATTGGAGCAACAGCATTAGCTAGATTAAAAGCCAGGGGTCTTGTAAAGCGTAAATCTGGTAAGAAGAAGCGCGGAAGACTAGGGAAAAGATAATGGCGGTTCGTAAAAGGCGTACTACAACAAGAAAAAGAAAAGCTGCTCCAAAGAGAAAAAGAGCAGCAAAACCATTAAGTGCTTCCGTAAAAGCTACACTACAAAGAAAGGCAAAGAATAGTAGATTTACTTATGGACAACTGGCAAGAGTATATCGTCGTGGCCAGGGAGCTTATCTCAGCTCTGGGTCTCGACCTGGTGTATCAATGTCTCAGTGGGCGTTTGGCCGTGTAAATTCATTTATGAGAGGCGGACACTCACAGGATAATGATATTAAGAGAGGATCACGTGCGAAAAAGAAGAGCGGTACCAAAAGATAGAAAAACTAAGATACCTAAAAAGTACTTAGGATCAACAAGGGGAGCAAAGCGAAGTGAACTCGCTTCAGTCCTAAAAAGAATTGCTAAGCTCTACAAAGAAGGAAAGACAGTTCCTCCATCTTTGATTAAGCGCAGGATTCAACTAGGAAAGAGGAAGAAACGTGCCCGTAAGAAAAGTTAAAGGCGGCTACAGGTGGGGAAGCTCTGGAAAAGTTTTGGTCAGCAAGGAAAGAAAATAGGAACACTCTCAGGAACAGCAGGAAAGCCAAAGAAAGGAGAGAGTGCTGCCATGAAGGCAAAGCGTAAGTCTTTTAAGGCTCGTCACGCAAAAAACATTGCTAGAGGTAAGATGTCAGCAGCTTGGTGGGCAGATAAGGTAAAGTGGTAGCAGAATGAATAAAAAACTAGAAAGGGATTCTGAGTATGCACAGTATGATACGGATGGTGATGGTATTGTCACTGACGATGAACTAGAAACAAGTAAAGAGCTACAAGAGTTAAAACTAGCCCATGATAAGGCAGATGCACAACGAGCAATGGCTTGGTTTGCTTTATTTGGAATGCTTCTCTACCCTTCTCTAATTGTGATCTGCTCTTTTATTAGCTTAGATACAGCAGCATCTATACTCGGGGATATAGCAAGTGTATACTTTGTAGCAATCGCAGGCTTGGTAGCAGCATTTTTTGGAGCATCAGCATGGCAGTCGAAGAAATAAAAAGAATAACAGAAGATTTAAAAGAGAACTTTGAGTATGTTTTAGATACTAGAAAGTATGGAAAAAGAGATGCTTGGTATGTAATGAGGCCAGATCCACTAGGAAAAACCTGGCCTATTTATCGCGGAGACTGTGAGGATTTTTCTCTTACAGTATTGTACCATTACTCAGGTAAAAGCTGGCTGAAGTTTTGGTACTATTTATTTACTTATAAAGCTCATATGAGATATTGTTATGTAGATACCCCTGATAGAGGGCATGCTGTTCTTAACTTTGGAGATATCTATATTGATAACATCTTTGGCACAACAACTACTAAAGATGAAATGGAGGCTAGGGGGTATGTGTTCAGAGCACCCTCTTGGTTATACTTTGCACCAACAACAGTAGCAATTAAACTTTTAATAGGAAAGTTATGGAAAACAAGATCCATAGGATAGGACTAAATGTCAATAGAGATTAGCCGCGAGGATATACTTTCAGATTATATCGCAGATTACTGCCAAGAGAGTAAGTTCTTAAAACTTCCAGTAGGGCCTTATATGGACTTGCTTGGAATTACTCCTTTACCCTCTCAGGTAGCAATTATAAATGCTATTAATAACCCAAAGTATCGTTTTGTCTGTGCGGCAATTTCACGAAGGCAGGGAAAAACATACATAGCTAATATTATAGGACAGCTTGTATCTTTAGTACCAAATTCAAATATTCTTATCATGTCTCCAAACTATGCTCTTTCGCAGATTTCTTTTGATCTGCAAAGAACTTTAATAAAGCACTTTGATCTAGAAGTAGTTAGAGATAATGCAAAGGATAAAGTGATTGAGATATCAAACGGTTCTACTATACGCATGGGATCAGTAAATCAAGTGGACTCGTGCGTTGGTAGATCTTACGATTTAATTATTTTTGATGAGGCGGCTCTTGCTGATGGAAGAGATGCTTTTAATGTAGCACTTCGTCCGACACTTGATAAAGACAACTCAAAAGCAATTTTTATTTCTACTCCTCGAGGCAGAAATAATTGGTTTGCAGAGTTTTTTGATAGGGGATTTATTGATGATTTCCCGGAGTGGATATCTATTAAGGCTAGTTATAAATCTAATCCTCGAATGTCTGAAACGGATATTCAGGAAGCTAAAAAATCTATGTCCGAGGCCGAGTTTAGGCAAGAGTATGAAGCAGACTTTAATACCTACGAAGGACAAGTTTGGAACTTCAAATTTGATGAATGCGTGGGCAACTTCACGGAGATCGATACATCGGGAATGGATATTTTTGCGGGATTGGATGTTGGCTACCGTGATCCTACTGCTTTTTGTGTCATTGCTTATTCTTGGGATGATGAAAAATACTATCTCCTCGATGAATATCTTGACGCAGAAAGAACTACCGAACAACACGCCACAGAAATACGAGAGCTTATAAATAAATGGGATATTGATTATATTTATATTGACTCTGCAGCACAACAAACTCGTTTCGACTTTGCACAAAACTATGATATCACCACAGTAAATGCAAAGAAATCTATCCTAGATGGAATCTCTCATGTTGAAGGAATAGTAGATAATAATAAACTACTTGTTGATCAGTATTGTAAAGAAACACTACAATCTTTAGATCAGTACCAGTGGGATCCAAATCCAAATCTTTTAAAAGAGAAACCAAAGCACAATCGTGCGTCACACATGGCGGATGCACTGCGGTATGCACTGTATTCATTTGAAACATCAAACAGCGGCTTCTAGAGATACCACGTCAAAAATAATGTTTGACATGCTACCTTATGTTCGCTATAATTCTGGTATTCGAAAATGGATCTAAAAAGAGACCTCGTAAAATACATAAGAGATAAAGCAAAAAACAAATATGAAAAAGGCACTGAGTGCTATATTTGTGGAGAAACAACAGAACTTGATTTTCACCATTTTTATTCTCTAAGCCCACTAGTACATAATTACGTTAAAAAGAACAAGTTGCTTCCTGAGAATGTTTTATCTTTTAGGGAAGATTTCATACAAGACCACTGGGCGGAGTTGTATGAACATACAGTTACACTATGCCATGCACACCATCTAAAACTACATAAAGTGTATGGAAGAGATCCTGGATTGGGTACTGCAAAGAAGCAGGAAAGATGGGTAGAGATTCAAAGAGAAAAACATGGCATGGTATGATAGGTTTAGAAGAACTAGTAAAGATGTGGAGGAAAAACTAAATCCTGCACAACAATACTATGACCATGCAGTAGAGCCTTCTCGCGAGTTTACGTTTAAGTACGAGAAAGCCTACGAAGATATAGAGATTGTAAATAGAGGCGTAAATCTAATTGTAGATGATACTGCTGAAATTAAGACTATCGTAGGAGCACAAATACCTGGACTGCAAAGTATTGTAAAAGGCGTAAAAAGATCAAGAGTAAATCTTCTTTTAAATAAAGAGCCAAATCCTTTCCAAGATATAAGCACGTTTAAAAGAAATCTTATTACTGATTTCTTAATTGATGGTAACATCTTCATCTACTATGACGGAGTACACCTCTACCATCTTCCCGCCAACAAAATGAATATTCATGCTAGCCAGACAACTTACATTGAAAAGTTTACTTTTAATGAAACAGTTGATTACAAGCCTACGGAAATTATACATATTAAGGATAATTCTTTCTACTCTATTTATAGAGGAATATCCAGACTAAAACCTGCACTCAGAACAATGGTTCTAATGCAGAATATGAGACAGTTTCAAGATAACTTTTTTAAGAATGGAGCTGTCCCAGGCTTAGTACTTAAGAGTCCAAATACTCTAAGTGAAAAGATTAAAGAGCGAATGATACAATCCTGGTCTCTTCGTTACCGACCAGATTCTGGTGGTAGAAGACCGCTAATTTTAGATGGAGGCTTAGAGATAGATAGCTACACAAACACTAATTTCAGAGAATTAGATTTTCAAGCAGCTATACATGAGAATGAAAAAATTATACTAAAAGCATTAGGTATTCCACCCATCATGTTGGACTCTGGTAACAATGCAAATATTCGTCCAAACATGAGAATGTACTATCTAGAAACTGTACTTCCCATAGTCAAAAAATTACATACTGGAGTAGAAAGATACTTTGGATTTGAACTAAAAGAAGATGTAACAGACGTTCCAGCTCTTCAACCAGAAATGAGAGATCAGTCACAATATTATACAGCTTTGGTAAATGGAGGGATTATATCTGCAAATGAGGCGAGAGAAGCTTTGAATTTTGAACCTGTTGAAGGATATGACGAGTTAAGGGTTCCGGCAAATATAGCTGGAAGTGCAGTAAATCCAGATGAGGGCGGACGTCCCGAGGAAGGAGAAGAAGATGGGTAGCATACGACGTAGAGATGTTGCTATAAGAACAGCAGCAATGGTAATGCTAGAAGAAGGTAAAGTTCTTACTAAAAAAGAGTTTGATATGATTACTAGACCTACTGCTGTACGCTCTGGTAATTTAATGAATTTATTTGGAAGTTGGTCTCGACTAGTAGGATTTATAGAAAAAGATCATCCAGATATTTGGGCACAACTACAAGGAGAGCCCGCACCCGTAGAGGAAGAGCATGCAGATGAATGTCCTTGCGACCCTTGCGAGTGTGATCCATGTGAGTGCATTGAAGAAAAATCTTCAGAGCCTGATCCATTAGCAGCTCTTGCTAAAGCATCAGAAGTAAAGGAAGACGATGAATAAGATATTTAATCTTACTTCCACGTTTAAGTCGCATGAAGTTGAAGACGGAAGTGTGATGATTCGCGGAATGGCGAGTACGAATGACTTTGATCGTGCAGGAGATACTATTTCTCCTGAAGCATGGGCAAAGGGTGGCTTAAAGAATTTTGAGAATAATCCAATTATTCTTTTTAATCATGACTATAATAAGCCAATAGGTAGAGCTACGGGGTTAAAAGTAACTCCCAATGGTCTAGAACTGGAGG
>VTLG01009986.1_pt1 | contig 14554 bp, 35 predicted proteins | sample 4694571 | NCBI WGS metagenome assembly VTLG01 (sample SAMN12604809, study PRJNA352737) | marine metagenome | biome: ENVO:00000447; feature: ENVO:00000209|ENVO:00000569|ENVO:01000036; material: ENVO:00002151; isolation source: viral sequences binned using virsorter ...
TAAGTACAATGGCTTTCAACCTGAATGGGTTTAACTTTAACCAGAGTATTTTAGACAGTTCTGGTAGGGTAGTTCCGACATGGGCAGACGTGCTCAATAGGGCAAACCTAGGTATGGAAGTTATGCATGAAAGGAACGCACACAACTTCCCATTAGACTTAGCATCTGCTGAGACTACTGAGGTTGCATTGATTGCACCTTCTATTGGATAAATAATCTCAGTTCGAGATGGATCGGATCCTGCCTAAATTAGGTAGGGTCCTTTTTAATGCATGGAATTAGATGAGCAGTTACATTTAGATCATCTTCTCTTACTTGAACGGGAGTGTAGAGTTTGTGGTGAGAAGAAGAATCTTATAGAAAGTTTTTATAGAACTAGGAAGAATGATAAACTTGCATCATCATATTCATATGAATGTAAGGAGTGTACAGTAAAAAGAATTAAGGAAAGTAGAAGGAATTGTGTTAAGTTTAGTGAGTACAGTCGTATACTTGCTGAGCAGAATAATTCTTGTGCCATCTGTGGGACTTTGCAAGCAGGTAGAAAATATAATTCCTTTAAAGTAGATCGCAATCCTCAAACTGGCACTGTTAGAGGTCTCATATGTAAAAGTTGTGATACAATAATAAAAGAGGTGGGTGATAATATCCACACTCTTCAAAACATCATAGAATACCTACATAGAACATGCTAAATCAATCTAAAGCAGCACTTATCATATTAGCAGTTACAGGATTCGCAAGGGTTGCTATTTTTGCAGTTCCTGTTGTTGGTGTATACTTTGGGGTGAACTCTGACAATACAGAACAAGTGCAACCTTAATGTCCACCGCTAAACAATACAAGGGTCAACCTCGAAAGGATTGGGATAATAAGCAATGGTTAGAACATGCTTGGATTCAATCACATAATCCATGGATAGATGAGGATGATCGAGAGTATTGGAGAGATAAAATCAAGGAGTTAACCGAATGCAAGCCTTAATTATTATTATGAGTTTTTTGGATTTTATTTTTTATCCAACCATAGTAGCAACAATCATTGCTGTTATTATTGAACAGATAGTAAGAAGATTAGCAACATCAGATCCATTGTCTTCTGATGATGCTGTATGGATTAATAGAACTATGCGTATGAGAAAGTTCTTCTATAGACAAGCAGTGATAGTTAATGTATTATGGTTCTTAGGCTACGCTATATTACTGTTTACCGTAGGGAGGCAGGCACCTCAACAGATGCCTGATATGATATGGCAGGGTTAGAACTTACTGATGTGAATGTAAACGAAGTTTTGAATGAGATCCGTCCTTATATTGAGGCGGATGGTGGTTACCTTGAGTTCGTTGCGATAGATTATCTCAAGGATGGTCCTATTGTCATGGTAAAATTACTGGGTGCATGTTCTACATGTTCTATGAGTGCCATGACATTAAAGCAGGGTATTGAATCTCATCTTCAGAATAAGTGGCCAGAAATTCAGCAGGTGATTCAGGTTTGAATAAATAAGAAAACGCAAATTTATCATGCCTCAAGACTACATAGACACTCAAGGGCTTAGTCCCAAGATGAGTCCTGAAGAAGCAGCGAAGTATAAGGATAGACCAGCGAAAAAGCATCTACCTATGGAGATTAGACCTCGTAGGTTATTTACTCCTGAGTATGCAAAGGAGATGAAGATACTTATTAATGAGGTGTTAGATGAGAGAGAAGGTAAGACTGGTATAACATACTTTGACACAGATCAATTCAAGTATCGTATTGGATCAGAGGAACCACCCTATCAGGCTTGGAAATGAATTATAAAGATTCGGGTGTAGATATTGAAGCAGGAAATGCTTTTGTAGAAAGACTTAAAGAAAAAGCCCCCACTATTGGGGGCTTTAATGGTATGTTTAAAGTACCTTCTGGGTATGAGAAACCTGTATTGGTTTCTGGTGCTGATGGAGTAGGGACAAAGATTAATATTGCACGGATTGCTAGTGACTATACAACTATAGGTCAAGACCTAGTTGCTATGTGTGTCAACGATGTGATCTGTAGTGGTGCTAAACCATTATACTTTTTAGATTATGTTTCTACAAAGAAGATAGATGATAATGTTGCTGACATTATGTTTGGTATTCTCAAGGGATGTGAGATAGCAGATATGCAATTGTTAGGTGGAGAGACTGCTGAACACCCAAGACAAACTGGATATGATCTTGCTGGTTTCTGTACTGGTATTGTAGAAGAGAATGAGATTATAGATGGAAGATTGATTAGAGCGGGAGATAAGATAGTTGGTTTACCGAGCAGTGGATTGCATAGTAATGGATATAGTTTGATTAATGATATGCTATGGAGACATAAAATCTTTTATAAAGAACATCCAGAGTTACTCACACCAACTATAATTTATGCTCCTATAGTTAAAGAGTTGATGGATGAGATACCTATTCTTGGTATGGCACACATTACTGGTGGTGGCATTCCTGAAAACCTCCCACGTTGCCTCCCAGAAGGTCTGAGAGCAGAGGTAGATTATACTTCTTGGGAACGTCCTGAGATCTTTAATATTATTCAGGAGGCAGGTGAGATAGAAGAGGAAGAGATGAGAAGGGTATTCAATCTTGGCATTGGGTTCTGTTTAATAGTTCCATCGGATGTTAATATTGATAACTTTGAGTGCTGGACAATTGGTGAGGTTGTGGTACAATAGTAGAAAGTAATTTATTGTTATGTGCATTTACAATGATTGCAAGATCGTTATTGATCTTAACAAGTTGGTCAAAGCAAGACCATGTGGAGTTGATTTAGCAGACGAGCACGTAGATAATATTGCAAATGATTTAAGAAGGAGAATGACTTTTGATTCTCTCTTTGGGCAGGTTGATTCTGCTATCTGGGAGTATGCAGAAGAGTGTAATATTGATTTAGCAGATTCAGAAGAGTGTCGTGAGTTTGGATTCACTATTCCTAAGTATGGTGATATTCAACCTGAACCTGGACGTGAAGCTGAATTGAATCTGTTGGAGAAGGCAGCTAAAGAAAGAAAGAAATATTTTGAGGAGAACTTTGATTTGGTTGATTTAGTATCACCTTCATGGACTATTCAAGTACCAAGACCCAAAAAGAAATGACTGAAATTCTTAAAGGAAAAGTAAAGACTGTTTATGATGTACCTGATCAAGCAGATAAAGTAACTATTAAATTCCATGATAAAGTTACTGCATGGAATGGTAGACATGTAGAGTATCCCCCAGAGAAAGGGAAGGTTTGTTGTCTTATCTCAGCATTATTGTTTGAGAAGTTAGAGAAGTTGGGTATTAAGACACATTATCTTGAGTGTCCATCTCTTGATACACTACTGTGTAGGAAACTTACTATTGTTCCGGTAGAAGTTATCGTTAGAAATATTGCTGCTGGTAGTATTGTTAAGACTACTACTATTAGTGAAGGGACTATTATTCAACCACCTATTGTTGAGTATTTCCTAAAAGATGATGCAAAGGATGATCCATTACTTACATATGATCGTGTAAGACTAATGGGTATTGATCCTGAACCTATGAAGGAGCAAGCACTGATGATTAATTATCAGTTGCAATCCTTATTCACCCTTATGGGTATTGACCTTGTAGATTTTAAATTGGAGTTTGGATACGATGCTCACGGCGATTTATTCCTGGCTGATGAATTATCACCTGACAACATGCGACTCTGGAAGAAGGGTACGAAAGAGAGATTTGATAAAGACTTATTTCGTAAAGATGAAGGAGACATAGTAGAGGCATACAAATATATACTACAGCAGCTAAGACAATTCGCTTAGAGGTATTCATGGAAGAAAATCCGTATTGGGGTGAACCTACACCCACTGACGTATGGGATGATATGCAGAAACTTGATCATTTATATGAAGAGTTGATGTGGGATCATCGAGATAAACTTGAGTTTGCAATAGAAGGAAATCACATTACAATTAGAAACAGATCTAGGGAGGGAAGATAGTGGAAGTAATATTACCAGATGATGACGCACCTCTATCAATAAGAGTGCCGATGGAGGATATGACAGTTATACTTGTGCAACTTTGGAAATCTAGAAAGACTGATCCACAGTGCAATGATCTCTATGAAAAATACAAAGCATTGATACCAGTAGAATGAAATTAACACAAAAAATAATAGATGATCTGGAGAAGGCTCTAGACATGCGTAAAAAGAATGGTGAGGAGATTTGGAATGATGAAGATGAAATCTCTGTTAACATTGCTGGAACCTTTGCAGCAGATAAGTTTATTACATTAACAAATAAGACTAAGAATCCTGTAGTACCTTCGCAACCAAACTAATGCACGGAAATTTAGAACCAGAAGAAAGTGTTTTTGATTCTGAACCCAAGTGGGATCTTGAAGAATTAAAACAAGCATATCTTAGGAATGCGGAAGAGTATGATAGGATAATGAAAAAGGAGGAAGAGGATGAATGAGTATGTAGGAACAGTAGTGCTTCTTGGTGTTGGTATAGTAGTTACTTATTACCAAGCAAAGTGGTATGAGTATGATCCGGATAGGGATTTTTAAATGAACCCTGATGATATTTTTATACGCAATGTTTCATCACAGTTTCAGTATGAGAAGATGGCAAGAGAAGTGGATTCTTGTGATGATATAGCAACACTTCAAGAGATGTGTAAATTTTTAATAAAGATGGAGATGAAAACTAGGGAAACATATAGTATAATTCTCCAAGATACTATGCCAGAGATTAATGACTCAAAAGAAAGAACATGAAGCATTTGATCCAAAGAAGATTATTTGCACCGTTGATGATAAGAAGGTAGATTGTGAAACTTGGGGTGACCCAGTTGCAAAAAGGGAAGCAGATGAGATAGAATCTAAACTAGATTTCTTGTCACACTTTGACAGTTAATAAATAAAATTTTCAATTATCGCTATCGCATGTCAGATCTCATGAATTTTACTGTCTATTCTAAGGATGGTTGCACTTATTGCACCAAGATTCAACAGGTATTACAGCTCGCAGAATTAAGGCATGTTATATATAAACTTGACCAGGACTTTGATATAGGAAGTTTTCAAGGACAATTTGGTCAAAGCGCCACTTTTCCTCAAGTAGTCTTAAATGGTGATAATCTTGGGGGTTGCGCTGAAACTGTACAATACTTAAAGGAACGCCAGTTGGTCTGATGAAAGATGACTTTGAAAATGTATATGATTTGATCGAACATGCGATTGAATATGCATTTGATGGGAAGATGCAACTTAAGTTTTACGAGTTCTTAAAGTATCGTAAGACAACAAAGGCAGAGGTGGATGCTTTCCTTCAGAGTTCTACTGCTAAGGAACTTGCTGCTGAAGTAATAGAACTTAGAGAGTATATTAGAGGAGGCAAAGATAGCGAACACAAACAATTGCGTGAGGCATATCATCATATTCCTAAACCTCAAGCAAGAAAGATCATGAAATATCTGGGAGGAATCCTAGAAGATGCAGTGAGGTATAGTAATGACAGAAAACCAGGAAGACGAAAAAAAGGATCTAAATAATGACAAACCCGAAATCAATCGGGGAGTTGAATTATTGTTACGTAATAGGAGGAAGAAACCAGACAAGCCCAAAACCTTTCAGGTAAAGTTTGGAAATTTATTTTCTTTCTTCAGCAGAGAGATCGTGTTCCATTTTAACTTTTATCTGGACATTAGAAAAAAGTAACTCTCTGGAGGTAAGACATGGAAACGACCATAGTAACATTAACTTTGACAACAGTAGTTTCATTCCTTGCATTAATAGTAGGAGGTATGATAGGATGGTTAGCACGACAGCATTCATATGAAACCACACCCCAGATAGTGTATACTCACCCAGAGATGTTCGATGAAAACGGGCAACTGGTTCCTGATGAAATTGTAGCAGTTCGATTTGAAAACAATTATGACAACACCGACGACACCGAAGAAGAGGGGTAGACCTAAGAGTACTGGACCTAAGTTGCCAGCAAAAACTAAGGCAAAACCTAGGGCTAAAGCAGAACCTAAAGAAGTATCTGTAAAACCAGCACCAGCTACTAATTCTCTTCCAACAAATCCTTTTATTTTTGAGATATTAGAATTACTAGATGCTCAGAAAACTAATGCAAAGAAGGTAGAAGTTCTTAGAAATTATGAACATGATTCTATTAAGACTATTTTTGTGTGGAATTATGACGGCTCAGTAATTAGTTTACTCCCTCCAGGACCCGTTCCATACGGTGAAACTAATGCACAGACTACATTTGCTGGTACTCTATCAGAAAACATTGCTAAAGAAGCAGCAGGAGGGGAGTCAGCAACAGGACAGGACTTAGATGGTAGGAATAAAACATCTATAAGACATGAGTATAAGAATTTCTATCATTTTGTACAGGGTGGTAATAATAGTCTTACTACTACTCGTAGAGAAATGATCTTTATTAATATGCTTCAAGGACTACATCCTAAAGAAGCAGAAGTTCTATGTCTTGTGAAGGATAAAGATCTTGAGAGTAAGTACAATGTTTCAATAGATCAGGTTAAGCAGGCATATCCAAACATGACTTGGGGTAATCGCTCATGACAGTAAATATTGGTGGACAAAGAAGAGGAAGGGGAGCAGAAGCTGTGGCAGCAGAAGAGAACAAAGAAGAACCAAGCAAGATTAATCCTTCTGATTATTCTTGTGAGGTTATCTTAGAGAAAACCACCAAAGATAAGGCAAACGATAGGAAACTTCCCAGTGATGCTTTTAATATATTTTATGTTGTTGATGGTGAAGAAAGGTTAGATGTGACTCGTTCTGGTAAAATGGTAAATCTTTTTGATTTATATTATGATAAGTATGGTAAAGATTCTATTAAGAAGATTGATTATGGCCAAGGAACAGTAAATCCTAGTCAATGGGGAATCAAACAACCACCAAAGAAAAAGAGGAGAAAGGGATGAAGGATGAGATTAGGGAGGGATTAAAGGATAAAATCCAAGAGATTATTAAGGATGAAATTCAAGATGGGATCAATGACTATATTGATTCTGGTAATGCACAAGGATTTGGTAAAGATGATAAATTAAATGTTAAAATTTCTAATGCAGAGATAGATAAGATTATTAGGCAGTATAAGAAAGAAAAAAGACGTAGGAAGTCTAATCTTTTCCAAGCAAAGAATCTTGGATTGGTTGATAAACATGGAAGACCCTTAGATGCTAAGTAAGGATAGTAGACTTAGAGTAAGTGAGATTGCCTGTAGGGTGAAGTTAGGAAGGACGGTTACTCTAGCAGAAAGAATTTGGATGAATAAATTAATAGAACATAATGCTCATGCTAGAGGTATTGTTGAGAGGATAATGTGTCCTTATAAAATTGAAGATGTTTAATAAAAAAGATTTTATTCTTCATAAGAGAGGAGCATATTCTCAGGAAGGATGTACTCATGCTATCAATTTCTTTGAGAAGAGAAAGCATTTACATGAGGAAGGATCTTTTGGTGGATATAAGTATGATCCCAAGCAGAAGAAGTGTACTGAGATGTACTTGAAGAAAGATAACTATAAATGTACGAACAAGGAGAGGAATTTCAGCGTCTATACTTTGTTTGAGGATTTATTACTGGGATGTAGAAAGGATTATATAAAAAAATATCCTTTTGTAGGGAGATTAGCACCTTGGAATTCTTCTCCTACATTTAAAATACAAAAGTATCTACCTGGAGAAGGATATTTTGTAGAACATTGTGAGTGTGATGGTGGAGGTTCTATTGATGAGATAAAAAGATCTCATGCATGGATGATTTATTTAAATGATGTAACTGATGGAGGATATACTGTGTTTCCTAATCAGAAGAGGAAGTTTAGACCTAGAAGAGGTGATGTCTTAGTTTGGCCAGCATATTTTACTCATACACATTATGGTATTACGAGTAAGACTCAAACCAAATATATTGCAACAGGTTGGTACAAGTTTTAAGAATTATTAAAAGTGTATCATAAACTACCAAACTGCTTGACTAAATAAAGTAACTGTGTTAGTATTAACACATACGTTCAACCCTTCGGGGTCGCAAGTAAGTCGCGGAACGGGTACGTTCATCCCTTCGGGGACGCAAACGACTAAAGGAACGGACTTAAAAAACCCAACTACTTTAGGAGTAACAAAATGGCACAAGTCACTTACAGAGGTATCAAGTATGATACCAAGGACAGCAAGAGCTGTCAGAAGCAAGTCTCTGAATTAACTTACAGAGGCATCAAGCACACAGAATCTAAAACTGTGTGTTCGCGGTGAATTAAGTCTTACTTGGACTAAGTATAAAGCACTCCTTTACAGGAGTGCTTTTTTAATATATAATTGAACTATGAAGAATTCAAATGCTACACATGAGGGAACAACTAATAGCAGCAGTTAAAGCCCATGCACAAGGTGAGATTGCAAAGCATAGAGCAAACGTTAATGTTTACCTAGAACACCCCGCTGGTATCGGTGAGCACTCAGATATTACAGAAGCAATTCAAGTAGAATTGGATAAGATTGCTCGTTATCATGACCAAGTTGAAGTTATAGATCAATACTTTAAGTAATGGATCCTTCAAGAGAAAGATTGAAACTTATTGTTAAAAACCTCAAGCTCTTAGTTGATGCACTTGAGTCTGAGGTTTATTCTGATGTGGATGCTTATAGTAATTTAAAAGAATCCTCTTCCAAAATTACAGATTATGATGAGGTCTTTGATGACGATGATGGTTATCCTGATTGATTATGGAACCAAAATTTAAGAGAAGATATTATTTTCCTCGGAAGTTATTAACTTGGAAAGATTTATCATATCTTATTAATTTACGTCCCTTAATGACAGCTGAAAGGACTCGGTTTGATACGGAGGAGAAGTATAGATGGATTAATCATCCATGGGCACTTGATGAGAATTGTTTTCCTCCAGTTCTTCTTAAAGATATGTTAGATAATCTTCTAATATATTTTGTAGATATGTCTCGGTGTACTAAAAAAGTTAATGCCTTTGCAGAACGGTTAGAAAAAAAGTATGATACACCAGTAGACGCTCATGTCTATGTGGATAGATGTTTAAATGATACTCATCCTTTTGGAATTCATTTTGATTGGAATCATAATGTGATAGTTCAGTGTGAGGGGATTACTAATTTTAAGGTCTGGGAGAAGATGGAGGGTCTTTCAAGAGAAAGTTGGGGAGAAAGAGGTAGAGGGCAGTTATCTATGTTAGGTAAAAAACCTTTATTAGATGTAGATATGAAACCTGGAGATGTGATTTGGATTCCCAAACACCATCCTCATTTAGCAACTTCCAAAACAATTAGATTGTCTGTTAGTTTTCCATTGGCAGTTCCTACAGAAGATGGGACGGTATTTCAACAAAGAGAGTGGGTTGAACTATGATGGCATATGTTGCTATTGTTTCAACTAATATTAATGTTGAGAAGTTTGCTAAAAAAATTCTTAAGAATGAACCTAAGATTATAAAAAAGTATCCTGCTAAAACTATTAACTTGAAGGAGGATTTTGATGGTGCGACTGGATTAGGTTTCAATTCTTTGACATCTAGATCATGTCATTTTAATGTTTTGAATTGGTGGGGAACAGGATCATTAAGGAAGTGGATACGATCTGGATATGAGACATACAATAATGTAAGGAAATATAGACCATTATATGTCCAGTGTTGGGCTAATGTAATGAGAAAAGGTCAGCAAATAAAATCTCATAAACATGAAGCATCGAATGGAACGACTCCGATGAATCATCTTTGTGGTCATCTTTGTATTCAAGTTGATGGTACTACTTCTACTTACTATGAGGGTAATCCTATTTTAAATGAGTGTGGAACGATGACCCTTTTTCCTGCACATATGCATCATTGGACTGATAAGTATGAAAATAACGGTGAAAGAATTACGATAGCATTTGACATACTTAATGAAGACTTTTATAATGTAGATATTCTTGATGAATATAAAAATCATTGGGTTAAAATATGACACAGAATGTAAAATTTGTTAGTGTAACTCCTGATGCCGAAAAGACAATGGCATATGTTGCCAGAGTTAGTAACCCTAAGAACCAGGACAATGAAAAGTTTGCTGGTCTATTAAGGTATTGTATTGAGCATGGGCATTGGTCTGTCTTTGAGCAGGCACATATGACAGTAGAAATTAACACTACTAGAGGTCTTGCTGCACAGATATTAAGACATAGATCTTTTACTTTTCAGGAGTTTTCTCAAAGGTATGCTGATAGTAGTTTGTTGGAGGAAAAGATTCCTGTACCAGAGTTGAGAAGACAGGATGAAAAGAATCGTCAGAATAGTACTGATGATTTAGATAGTATGTTAGTGATGGGATATAATACTAGGATGCGAGCACATTTTAATGATGCAATGACACTTTATCAGGATATGTTAAAGGATGGTGTTGCAAAGGAGTGTGCACGGTTTGTACTACCTCTTGCTACACCTACAAGGTTATACATGACAGGTTCTTGTCGCTCTTGGGTTCATTATATTGATTTACGTTCTGCCCATGGTACACAGAAGGAACATATGGAAGTGGTTGAGAGTGTTCGTTCAATCTTTAAAGAACAATTCCCTACGGTCTCGCAGGCATTGGGATGGACATAAAAATTTTTGATAATTTTTTAAGTCCCAGTGATTTGATAACTATAGAGAAATATATTAGAGATGAGGAGATTCCTTGGATAGGAGGGAATAGTGATGTTAGTAATCCTTATGATTTAAAATTCTTAGCACATGAGATTTATGCAAGTGATTTTTCTAGAGAAAAAGCACCCCAAAATGATTATTTTAGTGTAACTATTTTTGATAAGATTCAAAAGAAAATAGGAAAGCATAATCTTAGAAGAATATATTTTAATGGACAATATTCTAGTATGGATGGTTCTTTTCATGTGGATACGGCCAAAGAGGATGTTAATAATAGAACCGTATTAATATATCTTGGTCCTTATCATCGAGAGTGGGGTGGATTTACCCAATTTTATAAGTCAGATAAGGAACAGTTGATTGTTGCTCCAATTCCAGGAAGAATGGTTGTATTTGATGGGAGGATTCCCCATAAAGGATATTCTTTCTCTCGTCAAGCATGTTCTATGAGAATAAGCTTAGCATATAAGATCAACCGATAAATAAAAACACATAACTTTATATTGATATGCCTACATACCCTGTTATTAACAAAGAAACTGGTGAAAAGAAAGAACTTTCTATGACCATGTTGAAGTATGATGAGTGGAGAAAAGAGAATCCCGACTGGGATAAAGACTGGATGGCAGGGGTTGCCTCCGTTGGAGAAGTCGGAGAAGTATATGATAGACTGAAGAAATCCCATCCTGGATGGAATGATGTCCTTCATAAAGCATCAAAAGCACCTGGATCTAAAGTAAAAGCGATTTAAGTATGCCAAGAAAGAAAAAGACTGAGCAACCAATCGGGGTCGGGATGACCGCCAAGCAGATGAAGAGAAGAAAACCGATTAATAATGATTTTTTGAGAGACATAGAACCCCTCACAGCAAATCAAAAAACTTTATTCGATTCCTATAGTACAGGAAAGAATATAGTTGCTTATGGTTGTGCTGGTACAGGTAAGACTTTTATTACCCTTTACAACGCAATTAAAGATGTCTTGGACGAAAAGACTCCTTACGAAAAGGTTTATGTTGTTAGGTCTCTTGTTGCTACTCGTGAAATTGGGTTCCTTCCTGGTGATCATGAAGATAAGTCCTGGCTTTATCAGTTACCTTACAAGGCTATGGTGAAGTACATGTTTGAGATGCGTACAGAAGCAGATTTCCAAATGCTCTATGCAAATCTTAAAGCACAGGATACTATCGACTTCTGGAGTACCTCATTCATTCGTGGTACCACATTTGACAATGCTATTATTATTGTTGATGAATTCCAGAATTTAAACTATCACGAACTTGATAGTATAATGACAAGAGTAGGACAGGACTCTAAGATTATGTTCTGTGGTGACGCTACTCAGACTGACCTTACAAGAGAGAATGAGAAGAATGGAATCGTTGATTTCATGAGGATTCTTAGACTCATGGTAAATTCGGTTGATATTATTGAGTTTGGTGTAGAAGATATTGTTCGTTCTGGTATTTGTAAAGAATATATTCTTGCTAAATTGGAACTTGGTTTGTGATTGATGGAAGTTATTGATAACTTTTTACCTTTATATCATTTTAAAAAACTTCAATCTTTTATGATGAGTGAATGGTTTAATTGGTATTGGAATGATGGAATTTCATATAAAAAGGATGGAGAGTATCAATTTATTCATTTTTTCTATAGAGATAATCATGAGCCTACCGAAACTTTTAGTCATATAGATCCTTGTCTTTCTTCTTTTAATATGAAAAAGATCTATAGGATTAAGGCAAATTTAAGATCTAAAACTATTTTTCATAGGAAGAGTTTATATCACACAGATGGTCCTGAATGGGGTCCACATAAGACGGCGATATTGTATATGAATACGTGTAATGGGTATACAAAATTTAAAAAGGGTGGTAAAGTAAAGAGTGTAGAAAACAGAGTAGTTATTTTTGATTCTGATTTAGAACATGCAGGAGTAACTTGTACTGATGAAAAAAGAAGAGTGGTAGTTAATTTCAACTATGAAGTTTGAGCATTGTAATCATCTTGGTGATATTGAATTAGAGAAGAAAGAAACTCCAGGTTGTAGACTTTATAAAGTTCCTTCGGGAGAGTGGGTTCCTTCTATTACTTCAGTAACATCCTTTTATAACAGACAGATCTTTATTGATTGGCGAAAGCGAGTTGGTATTGAGGAAGCAAACAAAATTACTAAGAGAGCAACTGCCCGTGGCACAGATTTTCATGAAGCTGCTCAGGCATATTTGGAAAATAGAGATTTGGTGTGGGAGGATTACCTTCCTGCTACTAAGTTTATGTTCCATCATGCTACTCCATATCTGGATAAGATAAATAACATACACGCTATAGAAAGAACTTTATACTCAGAATACCTTGGTCTTGCTGGGAGAGTTGATTGTATCGCGGAGTATGAAGGAGAGTTAGCAGTAATAGATTTTAAGACATCTGAGAAGATTAAACCTGAGAAGTGGTTGGAAAACTATTTCGTACAGGAGACCTTCTATGCTGCTGCATATTATGAACTAACTGAGATCCCTGTTAAGAAGTTGATTACCATCATGGTAACTCCTGGTGGAGAGGTAAAAGTATTTGACAAAAGGAATAAAGGGGATTATATTAAGTTACTAGTGAGATATATTAAAGAATTTGTATCTAACAATACTGGGACATAGAATGCCGGAGAATGAACTAGAAAAGGTATTAGAAAGTAAATTCTTTTGCCCTACACGTTTCGCAGAAGAAATTGAGTCTCTTGTTTTAAACAATGCTGACATGAATTATATTGATGCTATTGTTCATTTTTGTGAGAAAAATAATCTTGATTTAGAATCAGTTCCTAAACTTATTCCTAAACCGTTAAAGGAAAAGATCAAGTATGATGCACAGCAGTTGAACTTTATGAAGAAGACTTCGCGAGCAAAACTTCCTGTTTGACAGGGGAAATTCGACTTTTTTTTCCAAAAAAGTCGGAAAAATATCGCAGCAATTTTTTTACCTTATTACCTTTTGGCAAGAGATTATGAGTGATGATGTTTTAAGGATGAAAACCAGGCTTGTTCCAGGTGGAGCATGTCCCGTTATTATTTTTGATATACCTAAGCTGATTCAAAAAGAGATAGGTATGTGGGTCAAGGAAAGTAGAAAGTTTAAAGATGGTCCATTCCCAGAATTGAAAGCTATGGAGAATGCTGGATATCTTGCTTTGGATGGAAAAAAGCATAATACTTACCAATGTTCAATTTCTCCTAGATTGATGGAAGAGTCTTATTGGTTGCCATGGGTATTGAGATTGGCTTCAAGGTATTGGGGTACATCTGGAAACCATCGTCATTATAAGATAAGGAGTTGGAGTGGTCATTTTGATAGATATGATATATGGACTAATTTTTGTTATAAGGGAGATGATAATCCCACACATAGTCATGCAGGTGCTCTTTCAGGTGTGATATATTATAAAAATCATAAGCATCCTACTCTTTTTGATGATTATGGTGTAGGATATGCTGGAATAGATGGGACGATGATAATGTTTCCTTCAGATACTAGGCATCATGTAGCAACACAGATAGAGGGTAAAGAGAGAATTACTCTTTCGTTTAATTTATTACAAGTTAATGACAATACTCCCAATGAAGTGTTTTGATGCCCTTTGATGCCTACCGTTGTTATCTTTCTTTGAAGAATCACTTTACGAAAGATCATTATGACTATATCAAGTATCGTGGTAAAACACGAGCAACTCAAAAAGCCTTTTATAAGAGAAAGGACCGTTTTTGGTTTGAAAAGTTTGCAAGACAAAAGAAGGATAAAGAGGTAGAAGAGTTTTTTGTCTCTAATTTCATATATTCGACTGATCCAGGAACTATGTGG
>VTLG01012491.1_pt1 | contig 14553 bp, 16 predicted proteins | sample 4694571 | NCBI WGS metagenome assembly VTLG01 (sample SAMN12604809, study PRJNA352737) | marine metagenome | biome: ENVO:00000447; feature: ENVO:00000209|ENVO:00000569|ENVO:01000036; material: ENVO:00002151; isolation source: viral sequences binned using virsorter ...
CGGATCAAAGTTCAAACGTAGGAATAGCCAGAAGCGATGATGCGGCAAAAGAATTACCAGATTTAGAAGTGGCAAGTTTAGCGACTGAAACTAAAGACTCTGGTGTAACAATTAATCAACACTTAAAGGAAAAGAAAGTGGAAGAAAAACAAGAAATAAATGTTGAGGAAGTTAAGACTGTAACGGAATCCGAAACTAGAAAAAGAATTGCAAAGCAAAGCGATGAAATTCTCGAACTAGGATCAAGACACCAACAGCAAGACTTAGCTCGACAAGCAATAAAAGATGGAACTGATCTTGAAACATTCAGAGGACAACTTCTTAATACTATCCCTTCTGGACAACCTTTAGAAACAGCCGAAATCGGTTTGACTGAAAAAGAATCCAGAGACTTTAGTATTTTAAAAGCTGTCTATGCTATGAGTAACCCTACTAACAGAAAGGCTCAAGAAGATGCCAAGTTTGAATTTGAAGCGTCACAAGCGGCTAAAGACAAATACGGCAGAAATTCAGAAGGTCTTACATTACCAAGTGAGGTAATGGGTACATGGACTAGGGACATTAATACAACTGATGATGCAGGTGGTATCGGGGAAGATTTCCGAAGAGGAGACTTCATCGATGCACTAAGAGATGCGTCTGGTGTTATTAGAGCAGGGGCAACTATATTCCCTGACTTAGTAGATAACGTGAAGATTCCAAAACAGACTGGTGTTTCAACTGCGACATGGATCGCAACCGAAGGCGGAGCTGTAACTGAATCTGAACTGACTCTAGGTTCGGTAACTATGTCTCCTAACACTATCTCTGCTTATACAGATATTACAAACAAGATGCTTGCTAATTCCTCTCTATCAATAGAGACATTAGTAAGAAACGATCTTGCGGCGGGTATCGGTAAAGTAGTAGATACAGGAGCCATGACGGGTTCTGGAAGTTCTGGTCAACCAACTGGAATCAACAGTGCAACTGGAGTTAACTCAGTGACATTGACAACTGCGGCTACCCCTACTTGGGCTGAAGCAGTAGAAATGGAATCATTGGTTCTAGCTGACAACGTACCATTTAATAGACCTGGTTACTTAACTAACTCAACTGTAGTTGGCAATTTGAAAACTACAGCTAAAGCAAGTAACACAGCAATCTTTATTATGGACAGTGACGGTAGAGTAAATGGACACCCTGTAACTATCAGTAATGCAGTTGCGGCGGGATATGCTTACTTTGGAATGTGGTCTGATTTATTGATTGGCTTTTTTGGCTCAATCGATATTTTGGTCGACCCATACACAGCCGCTACCAACAACTTGACTCGCATTAGAGCGACTCAATTTTGTGATGTAGCAGTTAGACATGGACAATCGTTCACGAAGGCAACAGCTTAATCAGCTAAATAGTGTGAAGGGGCCAATAACCCCTTCCACTTTTTGAATATGGCAAACAAATATGAAGTTCTTAAAAATTGCGTAATTGAAGGAAGCGACTATCTTATTGGCGACTCCGTTGAATTAGAACAACCTGTAGCGGCAGGACTATTAGCCGCAGGGCAAGTAGCCGAACACGGCGAATCTAAATCAACGAATCGATCAGTAGGATTAGATTCTTCCGACAGTAAACCAGTTAAGAAAAGAAGTAAGAAGAAATAATTATGGTTCTCGAAACTGCCGCAGACTTAGCGGGATTTTTTGATACAGACGCACACGGAGTTAGTGCGACTATTACTATTGGCGGTTCCAGTTCCACGATCAGCGTTATTCTTAATAAAGAATACTTTGCGATTGATCCAGGACTCGGAATCGATGTAGAAGGAACTCAACCTGTAGTAACAGGCAGAACGTCTGATATGTCTGGGGTAGATAACGAGGACACCATAACTATCGATTCAATAACGTATAACATCGTAAGCACACAACCTGACGGCACAGGAGTTACAGCTTTAGTATTGGAACAACAGTAATGGCCCATGTTAGACAACAGATTAGGGAAAGAGCCGCAAGTACATTGGGTTCTTTAACTACAACGGGATCAAGAGTGTATCAGTCTCGAGTGTACCCTCTTGGTTCTAATAACTTGCCTGGACTGTTAATTTTTACGAAGTCTGAGGACTCAATGCCCGAAACGATGGGAACCTCACGATTGATTATGCGTACTTTATCTCTGGTGGTTGAAGGATATGTGAAACAAGTTTCTGATTTTGACGACAAAGTTGATTTAATTTGTAGTGAAGTAGAAACGGCTATGGCAGGAGACATTACGTTGAATGGTTTAGCTAAAGATTCATTTCTGGAATCAACAGAGATTAATTACGATGCCGAAGGGGATCAACCTGTCGGAGTTTGTTCAATGACTTATTCAGTCAGATACGCAAATGCCGAAGCCGATCCCGATACGGCGGTTTAAAAAGGAAAAAGTATGGCAAGAGTAATTTTATATTCTCCACAAGGCAAAGACCCTATTGAAGTGTCTGAGCATCGTGTTGAGTATTTAAAAAGCAAAGGTTGGACTGAGAAAGGTATTTCTAAAGAGAAAGCATCTGAGTCTGTAAATAAAACAAAAAAAAATAAAGAGGAAAAATAAATGGCAACTCATAGTGGAATAAGCGGCTTAGTAAAAGTAGCGGCAAACACTGTAGCGGAAGTAACCAGTTGGACATTGGATCAATCCAATTCCCTAATTGAAGATACAGCGATGGGAGATACGTCAAGAACGTATCTTGCAGGACTCGATGAATTTTCAGCTTCGGTTGAAGTATTCTGGGACGAAACCGATACGAATGGACAGGTCGCATTGTCTCCTGGTAGTTCTGTAACTCTAGTGCTGTACCCCGAAGGGGCAGACAGTGGAGATACTTACTACACAGGAACAGCATTAGTGACTTCACATTCTGTTTCGGGTTCTTTCGATGGCATGATTACTGCGAGCATAGGGGCAACCTATACTGGAGCCGTAACAACAGCAACAGTCTAACGTGAAGGCGATAGATAGAGCTACGGCACACTTTGACTCAATAGATGTAAGAAAATTAACAGTCGAAGAGTGGGCCGATGAATCTGGGCCTTTCGTTATTTATGCTAAACCCCTGACTCTCCAAGAGAGTCAGAAGTTGTATCGTTTGTCAAAGAATGATGATTTGGCATTGTTGGCCTATGCCTTAATTCAGAAGGCATTAGACGACAGTGGAGATTCATTATTCACGATGGACGATAAGTACAAGTTAATGAATCATGTTGACGTTGGTGTACTAACCAAGATCGGAACCTGGATTATGGGAACTGATGATTTAGAGACTGCTGAAAAAAAATAAGAGCTGATGCGGATTTATTCGCACAATACGCATTGGCAGAAAGGTTGGGTAAGACTCTTGAAGAGTTGAGTGCGATAACAGTTGACGAATTTGTTGGTTGGATAGCCTATATAAAGATATTAGAGGATAAGAAGAGTGGAAAAATTTAAGATGGTCATAACGGCGGTGGACAAGTTCACTAAGCCGCTTAAAAAAGCTACTGCTATGGTAAAAAAACTCGGATCAGTCGCCGCAGGGATTGGGAAGGGTTTAGCAAAAATAGCAGTCGGCATAGCGGCCACAGTGGGAGCAGTATCACTTGTTGTTTCTAAATATGTTTCCATGCTCGACAAGATAGGCAAGACGGCAGAAAAACTCGGCATTGATCCCGAATTTTTACAAAAACTAAGATTCGCCGCCGAACAAACGGGGGTAAAAGTCGAAGCCTTGGATATGGGTCTGCAAAGATTCATAAGAAGAACGGCAGAAGCCGCTAAAGGAACAGGAGAAGCAAAAAAGGCTTTAAGTGATCTTGGTATCGCTTTATTCGACCAAAATAACCAACTAAGAAACATCGAAGAAGTGTTTTTTGATGTTGCAGACGCAATAGCCAACACAACCGACAGTGCCGAACAAGTTAGATTAGCCTTTAAGTTTTTTGATTCAGAAGGTGTGGCTTTAGTGGCAACACTAAAAGAAGGTTCTGAGGGTCTACGCAATTTCTACCAGGAAGCTGAGAATTTAGGCATTATAATTAGTAGAGATACCATTAAAAAAGCCGAAAAGTTTGCAGACGCATTCAATAGGATCAAGAAACAAATGAACGCAATAGTTTCTGGTATTTTAGGAGCCTTCTTACCCGCCCTAGAAGCGGTGTCTGGAAAATTTTCTACTGTTTTAGCAGACGCAAGAGATGTCGAAGGAACTTTTGATACATTAGGAGAGACAATAGGTAATAAACTTATTGAAGGGTTAGCGAAGTCAGTGGAGTCATTCGGGGTCTTTCTTGATTTCATTGAAAAGGCTCTGATAAAAGTAGAATTTTTCGCAAAGAAAGCGGAAATTGCTTTAACTTCTCTTAGGCCATTTAAAGATTTAGCACAATGGAGAGAGGATTTTGATGCCGCATTAGCCACAGTTGGACAATTCGGAGACGAAGCCAAAGAAACTGCGGATAAAATTCGCTCCTTTTGGGAAGAATTGAAAAAAAGCGAAGAAGGAACAGGTAAGTTAAAAGAAAAATTAAAAGTAATCACTCCCTTATTCCCCGAGTTAGCTAAATCTCTTGAGGGTTTTGGCATAGGATTTAAAAAAGTATTTGAAAACAATGAAACAACTTTATTGAAATTTGAAAAATTAGGAGAAAGTGTAGCTAAAAAATTAGAAGATGGTTTGGTTGATGCCTTTATGAATATCAGATCGGGAGTGGAAGGATTAAAAGATGTAATGGATCAAATTCTTAAAGACATAATTGCACAGTTAATTAGGGTACATGTAGTTCAAAAAGCAGTAGGAGCAGTAACAAGTTTCTTTGGTGGTGGTAAAGCTTCGGGTGGCCCCGTCAGTGCGGGCAGGGCTTATATTGTTGGAGAGAAAGGACCAGAGTTATTTGTACCAGGATCAAGCGGTGGCATAGTTCCTAACAATCAACTTGCAACAGCAGGAGCAGGAACCAACGTCAACGTAACCTTCGACATTAAATCGTGGGATTCAAGAGACACTTTGCAAGCCATATCACAACAAGCTCCTGCCATTGTAGGAATCGTAGAACAATCATTTAGAAAACGTGGACGTAGAGGACCACTAGGCCCATGAGTGGAACATTTCCTAGCTCCCCTACTCCCCAATCGATTGAAGTTCAATCGTTGGAGCCTACGTTGGTTTCAACTACAGTTAATTTAAAAAGACAAGCACGATCCAGGGGCGGTCAACGATGGGGATTTAAAGTTATCTTTTCTCCGATGGAACGATCTAGCTTTGATCCTATTTTTGCATTCTCAGTCAAACAACGAGGGCAATACGAGACGTTTACTTGGGTTCCAACTACGATAGGAACGACTAGAGGAGAAACGGGAGAATCGCCTGTCGTAGATGGAGCCGTTAGTGTTGGGGCAACCTCATGCAGTATTGATGGCTTAACGGCTTCTACTTCCAACATAATCAGATCGGGAGACTTCTTTAAATTCTCAGGACAAAACAAAATCTATATGTGTACTGCTGATATGGATAGTGACGGATCGGGAGATGCGACTTTAAGTTTCGCTCCTAAATTAGCGACTGCTGTTGCTGATGATGAAACACTGACAATCAACAGTGTGCCTTTTAATGTTTCTTTTGCTTCTGATATAGCAAGCTATGGAACTAATGTAACAGGATATTATTCTTACGAAATAGAGTTAGTTGAGGTTCCGTAATGGCAAACAGAGGGTCAACATCTGCTTTTCAAACGGAGATCGTTAAAAGCCAGAACCAACCAATACATTTAGTTCAAATACATTTTGATTCCCCAACGGGAACTCAGTATTTAACGGATTCTTTTATTCCCATTACTTACGATTCCAACACTTATTCGCCATTAGGTTATTTTTTAAGTTTTAGTGATATAGAAGAAACCAGTCAGTTAGTAGTCAGCAGTTTAACTTTAAGCATATCGGGAGTGGACCAAGTTTATATTAACCACGTTTTATCTGAACGCTTTGTAGATCGAAAGGTAGTTATCTACAAAGGCTTTTTAAGTACCAGTGATGATTCTTTAATAGCCGATCCCGTTTTAATCTTTCAAGGCAATATGAACACCCCTTCGATACACGAAGCAGAAGATCAAGGAATGTGTACTGTAGCTATTTCAGTAGCCAATCAATTTGTTGATTTTGAAAAAACCACAGGTCGTTACACCAATCAAGCATCACAACAATCAGTGTACCCAGGAGATTTAGGATTTAACTATGCGTCTGAAATTATCAAAGACATAGTTTGGGGATCAGAATTTGATCCAGGGACACGGGTAACAGGAGCAGGAAGTTTGTCGGGAGAATTTGGCTCAGTCATTGATACAAGAGACATAGGCTCGACAGAAACTTACGATTTAGACGTGGTAGGAAACAACATCACACTTAACGATGATGAAACGGCGACAGTTCACGACCAAGACCATACCCACGAAGTCGGAGATGTAATAGTAATAACAGATGCTACGGGTACTTATATGGACGACTTTAATGGAGAACACGTTATAGTTTCTATAGGATCAAACAGTTGGGACATTTCTTCTATCAGCTCCCCTGTCGTTGTTCCGTATGAAGGCGGCAACGAACTCCAAGTAGACGATGAATCAATCTCCCCTGGAATTACAACAACAACTGATACAAATGAAGAGAACCACATCACAATACCTATAGACTTAGATGAAGATACTCCCATAGATACTGTAGTAATTACAGATGCAGAGACAGTCGGTGGTATTGATGCAGATAAAATAAACGACACAACACATACAGTTGTTTCAGTAAATGATACAACTATTGTTATTGCGGTAGTCGAAGATGTTAATTCAACGGCCCCACCTATAAACACCGACACGACAATTACCACCTCAGTTAAAGTTAATGAAACCGATCACGGCTTATCTACGGGTGACAGTGTTGTTATTGCAGGATCAACAGCAGTTGGTGGAGTACCCGCAGAAGAAATAAACAAAACTCATACTGTTGGAAACATAATTGATACTAATACGTTTGAAGTACCCGTAACAACTGCTCCCACATCTAACGTAGACAACGGCGGTGGGGATAGTGTAACGATTGATGGCGACCCGCCTAAACCACCACCGATCTCAACGACTGCCAGTTCTGCAACTGTTACTGTTTATCAAACGGCACACGGACTAGCAGTAGGAGATAAGGTTTTAATCACAGGAGCTATGGAAGTGGGTGGCATTCCTCAATACGTTTTAAATTCAGAACACACAGTCGTTAGTGTTCCAAGTACAGATTCTTTTACATTTACAGCTTCTACAACAGCTACCTCAACGGCAACGGGTGGCGGCAGATTAGTTATTGTTAAGTTGCCAGTTAAAGCGACCAGTGCAACAACGGGTGGTGGTTCTAATACTAAAATCAGAGTACCGGTAGTCGCACAAACCATTACAGCTTCGGGGACTCTTTTATAATGTGGATTTGGAACGTAATAGTTAATGCGGCGGCACGAATAGCCACCTGGTTATTAACTTCTGGTATGGCAAATGCCAGATTAGCTCAAGCTATTGGGTTCATAGTGGCGGGAACTGCTGTAGTGGGCGGTGGAAGGTGGTTATCGGGTCAATTAACTAAGATTCCAGAGATAGGATTAGGCCAACAAGGAACAACCATACTCTCTAATGCTCCATCTAATTCGGCTCCTATACCCGTTATTTACGGAGCAAGAAGAGTGGGTGGAACTAGAGTATTTGTGGGAACGAGTCATGGTTATACAGATGGAGTCGTTTCACATGAGAACTTCTTTTTACACATGGTCTTTGCTTTATGCGAGGGGCCAATTTCAGAAATATCAGCAGTCTATTTAAACAACGTGGAAGCGTGGCCCAATAGAGACTCAAGATTTGAAGGAGTGGAACACATTGGGATTGATGGACGTGAGTTCTTTTACATAGAACCACACTTGGGAGAAACCGATCAAACAGTTTCAGAAGAATTAAAATTTATTGCAGGATATGGCGGTGGAAATTGGTCTTGGACAGACGCTTATCGATTAAGAGGAACTGCTTATGTTTATTTAAAATTACCTTTTAATTCCGAAGTATGGGCTTCGGGTGTACCAACTGTCAGTGTGGATATAAAAGGAAAAACAGTTAAGGATTATCGACAAACTTTCCCTGCTCCTGGTGGTACTTACATCGAGAGATTTTCAAACAACCCCGCACTTTGCATTCGAGATTATTTAGAAAATAGCACTTACGGAAGAGGGATTGATTCGTCTTTAATTGATACAACCTCTTTTGATGCGGCGGCAGATTATTGTGATGAAACAGTAGACTTTGAACAAACTGTCGATGATGTGTATTCCGTAGTAAGTCAGAAACGCTACAGACTAAACGGAGTCGTCAATACAGCAGAATCCAATATGGCCGTGTTAGAAAAGATGTTAACGTCTTGCCGAGGGTCTTTAATCTTTAGTGGTGGAAAATATAAGTTAATTTTAGATAAACCCACAACTGCTGTTTTGACGTTTGATGAATCAAACATCATGCCAGATTACGAAATTATATTGGGCGGTAAAGAAACATTAGCCAATAAAGTACAAGCTGAATTTTTTGATCCCGAAAGGGAATGGCAATCTAACTTCGCCATTGTTGAATCCTCAATCTATAAAGACTCTTATGATAATGGTCTGTTATTGCAGAAAAAAGTAGAACTGCCCTTCACAGCTAATATGCTGATGGCAAAATACATAGCCAATCAAAATTTAAAAATATCACGACAAAATGTACTGATTAATTTTAAAACGACTCAAGATGGATTATTGGCAGAGGTCGGAGATACGATTTACATTAAATTAGCTAACCCTGGTTGGGACACAATCAACGCGGGGTCGGGCAAGATATTCAGAGTGTTACAGATAGGGATAGAAGCTACTGATGAAGTCAACATAACAGCAATAGAATACGACAGTGAAGTTTATACAGTGGCGGCGGCTTCTTGGGAAGGCTCTCCCAATACCGCGCTACCCTCTTTTCATGCTGTTACGGCTCCACAAAATATAACAGTCAGTGAAACTTTATTATTTAATGATCCTAAGATAACCAACCGAATTGCTATTAGTTGGGATCAATCCAAATCATCGTTTGTTTCAAGTTACGACATAGCGTATAAAAAATTAAATGATGCCGACTTAATCAATGTTGGAAATGTGGGTGGAACTCAGTTCAATATAGATAATTTAAAGCCAGGTGTTTATACCTTCAACGTAAGGGCCAGAAACAACGCAGGATTCACGTCAACGTATGCTCCTAAACTTTTTACAGTTAAGGGAACGGGTGTTTTACCTGCGGTTAATCCACCTGGTATCTCTGGAGTTGTGGAAGAATTAACCAGTTCTTTTGTTGGATCGGGTATAAAAGCCAAAGCAACTTTATCTTGGGTGGCCGTAGCCAATGCAGATTGGGAAGCATTAGGGGTTACTATCGATCATTACGAAGTGCAATATAAACTCACTTCTGAAAGTACCACCTGGGAATCCCCAGGTACTTCAACGGGTACATTCTTTGAGTTCTTTGATATTAAACCAGGTAATTATAATTTTAGAGTTAAAGCAGTTAACGATGCCAATGTTGCCAGTGCTTATGCCGAAACCACAGCAGAGATTACAGCATTAACGGCGGCTCCTGCCGATGTAACTAATTTTTATTTACGGGTTGATAGTAATGAAGCTAATTTATCCTGGACACCTGCCACTGACTTAGATGTGAAGGTAGGCGGTACGTTTGAGATCAGACATTCCGTAGCAACGTCTGGGGCCACTTGGGAAGATGCTATCCAGATTGGGGAAGATGTAAGCGGTATCAGTAACAGTACGACCATGCCTTTATTGAAAGGAACGTATTTAATTAAAGCGGTAGATTCGACAGGCCATAAATCAGACAACGCAAAAGTGGTGGTTAATACTGTTTCTCCACAATTATTTGATACCAGGGTATTCCAAACAATTACCGATACGACTTTTGCAGGAACTAAAACAAACATGGTGGTTGATGATGATACGGGTTATTTAAAGTTTGAAGCCGATACATTAATTGATGCCATGACAACTGACATAGACGATTGGGGATTGTTTGATTCAATAGGTGGAGTAGATACTTCGGGTTCGTATGAATTTGCCGATAAGATCGATGTTGAAGTTGTGGGAGCTGTTAGTCTAGTCGGGGCCATTACTTTTGAAGTGATCAATCGAAGTGATATTTGGGATAACCGAACAGGAAATATAGACGATTGGTTAAGTATTGATGCCACAGATTTTGATGGGGTTAAGGCTCAATTATATGTGTCTACAACGAATGATGATCCTGCCAGTGGCGGGGCAACCTGGGGAGATTGGCAGAACTTTACAATAGGAAACTACTACGGCAGAGGGTTTAAGTTTAAATTAGAAGCATCTACCACAGATACCAACTATCAAATAAACGTCAGTCAACTTAAATCAGTGGCCGATATTTACTATCGATTGGAAGCTGAAAGTTCGGGTATCGATGCAAGCGGTTCAGCAATTACTTTTGATGATTCGTTCAGAGCAACACCTGTCCTGGGAATAGCGGCCCAAAACTTAGCCACAGGCGATTATTACACCCTTACCAGTTTAAGCAAAACAGGCTTTACGTTGCAGTTTTTTAACTCAAGTGGCACAGGAATCGCCAGAACTGCTGATTGGATAGCACGGGGTTATTGACAATTTTGTTATGGCACTTATCGTCTTAATTCGTAAATTTACAAACACTAAAAGGAACTTTTAATGGCTCAACATGATTACGTTATAGCAAATGCAAACGGGGCAACAGTTAGAGCAGATATAAATAATGCCCTATTAGCAATCAGTTCAACAAACTCTGGAAGTTCAGAACCCTCTACCCCTTATGCGTATGAAATGTGGGTGGACACCTCAAACAATTTATTAAAACTAAGAAATGCGGCTAATGATGGGTGGATCACATTGGGGGTTTCAATCACAGCTTCTAACACAGTTGATATTAATGGGGGAGCAATAGACGGAACTCCAATAGGAGCTTCCAGTGCGTCAACGGGAGCATTTTCAACTTTATCTACAACGGATAATTTAAGCATTGGTGGCAGTAACAAAGAATTAAGATTTTATGAAGGCTCTAACTATGTAGGCTTTGAAGCTCCTGCCCTAACAGGCGATCAGATATGGGTATTACCTTCTGCTGATGGATCAGCAGACCAAGTTTTAACCACTGATGGATCGGGAGCTTTATCTTTTTCAACTGTATCTGGTACAACCATCAACAGTAATGCCGATAACCGAGTTATAACGGGTAGTGATTCAGCGAATACGTTAAATGGAGAAACTAATTTAGTTTTTGATGGAAATGATTTAGGAATAGGAACTACTGCTCCCGCATCTGCGGCGGGTAATACTGCGGGATTACATATTAAAAATTCTGCCCCTTATATAAGACTACAAGACGATACAGGTACAGTAGCAGATTGGGAAATCTATGCTTTTGATGACAAGCTTCATTTTTACGATAACACTGATAGTGCTATAAGAATGACCATTGATGGGGATGGGGCCGTAGGCCTGGGAGATACGAGTCCTGACTGCAAACTTGTAGTATCTACAGGTGGCTCTACAGCATCACAAGGCGATACAGATTTACTTGTGCGACATAACTCAGCAACAGGAACAACAGCACAAGTACAAATTCTTGCAGGAAATGCAGGCTATTCTAATTTGTATCTCAGTGATACCGATTCTTATAGTGTGGGTGGTTTTATATATAACCATTCTAGTAACTATCTAGCCACAAATGTTAATGGAAGTGAAAGAATGCGACTGGATTCTTCGGGTAACGTGGGAATAGGGGTATCTCCCGCCAGTGCCGCATCAACTACAAGATTACATATAGCTAATTCTGCAAGTACGGCTATTCTTCAATTAACAGGAGCAGGAGTTGGAACGGCGGCTACTGATGGCGGAGAAATAGCTTGTGATGATAATGGGGATTTTAGATTAAGAAATTTTGAAAGCGGCAATATGCAATTTTTTAATAATGGATCAGAAGCCATGCGTATTGATTCTTCGGGGGACCTGGGGGTAGGGACAGACAACCCTTATGCAAAAATTAATGCCGCAGGACATATTAGAGCAGAAAACAGTGCCTTTTTAGGTGGGCGAGAAGATGCGGGTAATCCAACATTTTCGTTCCATGATGATTCAGATACAGGAATGTTTAATGTAGCATCAAATATACTTTGTTTTGCTACAGGTGGATCAGAAAGAATGCGTATCGATTCAAGTGGATTGCTTTGTGTAGGAAGGACGTCCACTCTTAATGATGCAGTAACTTTGGAAGTCGACAAAGGTTCGGCTGATGGAAATTCACTTGTAGTTGTTAATGCATATAGCGGCGGGAGAGTTTTTGGTATTCAATCAAGATTTTCGGAATCTACTAATGACACAGGTTATTTATATAGTGGGTATCAAACAAACGGCACTAATTTAGATGAAAAGTTCTCAGTGAAGGGCGATGGCACTGTAGGTTCGGCTACTAATACTTATGGCGGTATTTCTGACTTAAAATTAAAACAAGATATATCTGACTCTTCCTCACAGTGGGAAGATGTAAAAGCAATAAAAGTTAGAAAGTACAGAATGAAAAATTTAGTTGCACAAGATTCTTCTGCTCCATATTTCTTAGGTGTAATAGCACAAGAATTAGAAACAGCAGGTATGAACAATCTTGTTTACGAAAATGACGATGTAGATGCAGACATGGTAGACCAAGGAACAACAACTAAACATGTAAAGTATTCAATACTTTATATGAAAGCGGTGAAAGCATTACAAGAAGCACAAACAAGAATTGAAACACTAGAAGCAAAAGTAGAAGCATTAGAAAGTGCGTAATTAAAGGAGAAGAAAATGGCGAATAGTTATGAATGGAATTGCAAAACTTGTGACGTTTATCCCGAATATGAGGACGAACAAGACGTGGTTTATGTGGTTCATTGGCGACTAAATGCGACCAGTTCAGAAACCCACGAAGTTGAAGGTCAAGATGTCCCCTATACAGCGACAGTATATGGAACTGAACCTTTAACTTTAGGCGATCTGTCAGACTTCGTTCCGTTTGCTGATTTAACCAACACGATTACTACGGGTTGGGTTGAAGATACAATGGGCGAAGATCGGGTTCAAGAACTGAAAGACAGTTTAGATGCCAATATCGCAGAGCAGATTAACCCGACAACAGAAACAAAAACAATTAATTAAATAAAAGGAGAGAACTATGAACGATAGGATTGAGTTTGAAATTCAATTACCTGGGGACGATGGTAAAACAGTTAAATCAGTTGATTTAACTGAAGAACAGTATGGGGTAGCGACACAAATGCAAGCCATACAAAACCAAGTGGACAATTTAGCGGCAAGCGTAAATGAATACCACATGAAACAAGACCATTTCAGACTGAAACAAAAGGAATTGATAGATTTATTAGAAAACGATGAATCAGAAGAAAAAGATGGATCAAAGAAAGATGCAAATAGCGGAGTTAGACAAAAGACTATCAAGTCATGAATTGGCTTGTGAACAGCGTTGGCGAGAAAATTGGCGGCGGTTAGAATCGATTGAATCTCAATTATCTACCTTAAATACCCAAATTAGAATGGCCTTGGCCTTCCTGGTTGTGGCTTTGGGTAGCTTTTTCTTTGTTTCATTAACCTTATAAATGGCAAACAAAACCCCGACTCTTGATAATACGCTAGAAGCCAATATCAATATCAAGTGGCTTATCCAAATTGTGGCGGCAATCGTTGTGGCAGTTTGGTTTTACGCAGAAATAACCAATCGAATAGACAAGTTGGAAGATCAAGCCACGATTAACAACATCGAAATCAAGCAGAATTCAGAGTTTAGGATTTACTGGCCGAGAGGAACACTAGGAGCATTACCCGATGATGCGGAACAGAATATGCGATTGACTTATCTGGAACGACAAGTGGAGAAATTACAAGATGAAGTTGAGGAGTTAGATAAATGAGCATAGCCGAATCAGTAATCGGAATCGCAGACAAAGTTTTAGGGAAATTCATACCCGATAAAACTTTGAGAGATCAGCTCCACCATGAACTCAACATGGCTTTTCACGAAGCCAATCTTGCACAGCTTGAAGTCAACAAACAGGAAGCGGCAAGTCAAAGTATGTTTGTTGCAGGGTGGCGACCCTCAGTGGGTTGGATATGTTCTATATCAATGGCCTATCACTTTATCGTCCAACCTCTTTTGTTGTTTATTTTAAAAGCCAATGGAATAGAGGTTGATTTACCCGAATTTGAATTTGGACAGCTTTCAACAATCTTAATGGGTATGTTGGGATTGGGTGGTCTTAGAACTTATGAAAAGTTACAAGGTGTCGCAAGAGAAAAATGAACGAAGCTGTATGTCTTTTTGTAATTGTAATTTTAATGATTTTAATAATAGCGAGGAAATAACATGGAAAATTTCTTTTTAATACTACTCGGATTTGCTTTAGGTTTAT
>VTLG01015217.1_pt1 | contig 14553 bp, 10 predicted proteins | sample 4694571 | NCBI WGS metagenome assembly VTLG01 (sample SAMN12604809, study PRJNA352737) | marine metagenome | biome: ENVO:00000447; feature: ENVO:00000209|ENVO:00000569|ENVO:01000036; material: ENVO:00002151; isolation source: viral sequences binned using virsorter ...
AAGGAGGAGCAGCATTAGGATTAGGCGGTGCAATAGCATCATTACCATTGATAGGCGGTGTTTATACTTTTTTTGAAAATCAATTTAAAAAATTAGCAGAAGCCTTCGGTAAGAAACCTGCTGCTGCTGGTGCTGCTGGTGCGACTGCTGGAGCTGCAAAAACAGGTTTACTACAAAAAGCATTGGGACCTTTTAGAAAAATATTTGGTGGTATAAGAAGCACTTTTGCAATAAGCACATTATTCGATATATTTGTTGATGGTGTTAATCCTGCGGAAGCAATCAAAAATAATCTTGGAGGTATAATAGTCGCTGCTATTGCTGCACCACTCGTGATATTTGCTGCTGGCAAAATTGCTGCAGCATTAGGTTTAGGTGCAATTGCATTTGGAATTGTTAAGTTGATATTAGCTGCGATACCATTTGGAATAGGTAAAAGTTTATTTTCAAGATTTAAATTACCTGGCACGGGTGAAAAGAAGAATGAATCTGTTGAACCAGAAATATCCGCTATAGAAACTGAAACTTCAACAGTAGCTTTCGGAATGGGTAATCAGATAGAACCTACCACAATTGATAATAGTATGATTGCTCAAAGTTCTACCCAGTCTGAATCAATAACACCAGTTAACGTAAAGAGAGATTTAAATGTTGCAGAAAATATTTCTAATATTGATGAAGGTAAACCTACAATAGTAAATATACCCTCTATGGGTGGTGATGGTGGAGGTGGTGGAGCATCAGTTCCTTCAGGTCAAATTGAAGAGCCATCTAGTAAAATTCCTTTCATAGGTTTTGATAAAAATAATATTCATACAAGTTATGCTGTAACTACATTTGGAGCATTTGCCTAATGTCACTTAAAGCAAGAAGAGACTCATTATTAAAATCATCGATAAGTATTAAATCGATGAGGGACTCTGTTGCTAAATTTAATAAAGGTTTACAGCAAGCGAAAAAAAATGCATTTGAGATAGTTAAAAATACAAAAGAATCAAATTTATTTAAAAAATCACTCATAGCAAGAGATAATAATTTTTTTAGAAGAAGACAAGAAAATATAAGAAGGAAGGAGAGAGAGGATGAAATTGAAGCAGCATCTTTACAAGGACCAGCAAAACAAAAGGGTTCTATTCTTGCGAAAAGTACACGGGGATTTTTGGGTAGACTTTTAGATTTTGTTGGAATATTATTAATTGGATGGGCGATAGCGAATCTTCCAAAAATAATAGCAGCTCTATCAGGTGTAATTAAGTTAATAAGAAGAGTAACTTCAATTTTGGGAGCTTTTATTAATACGATAAAGAATATAATTGTTGGTATTGGTTCTGTAATTTCTGATGCTCTATCAAAAATTCCTAATTTTGATTTTCAAAAAAACAAAAAAGGAATAGAAGAAAATCTTCAGAAGGTATCTGGTGGATTAACAACATTAGATCGACAATTAGTTACAACCTCTAATGAGTTCACTGAGTTTGGTGATGAGATGGAGGCACTAGAGAAGCAATATGAAGAAGAGAAAAATGAAGAGGATAATCAAAATAATTTAAATGATGATCAACAAAATCAAAATGAACAAGCAGCGATAGATGCACAGAAAGAAAAAATTGGTTTTGGAGTTGATAAATTAGGTTCAGACATAGAAAAAACTAACACCGAATCTAATGAAGAAGGACAGATAGATCCTACACAAAATATTAAACCACTTCCACAAACGGATGAAATGCCTGAAATGGAAGTAAATATTTCTGAAGATAAGATAAAAAAAGAAGTAGATAAGAATCTAGATACATCTGGAATTGACGGTAAAAAAATACTTGATAAACAAATATCAGAAAAAATGAAAGGCAATGAAATAGAGACTCCTGCTTTGTTGCAAAAAATAGATCCATCAAAAGATACCAATATCAGTAACGCAAGGAAAAGTGTAGAAAATATTCAAGGAAATATAACAAATGAGTTTGCTTCATTTATGGGAGAGAAAAAAGAGGAATTAGACAAAATAGTTGGAACAGAAAAAATTGTTAAACCAGTAAGAAAACGTAAATCAAATGTAAGAGGTAGAAAAAAAAGTAAAAGTAACACAATCTTCGTTGTAGAGAAACCAGTTGAAATGGCAAATTCACAAATGGGAAGCGTTGGTTCAAGTAAAAAATTTAATTTTGAAGAGCAAGTTCAACTTGAACAAACTTTAATGAAACTTCAAAGTATTTCAACACTCAAATATACATAATGGCAGCAATAGACAAATCTTTATACGAAAAATTTATTATTGAATCTGTTGACGGAAGTAAAACTGTTGATATATCTGCAGGTGTGGTTAGTTTTAATTATTTTGAAAATCTTTATTCACCTATGATAACTGCAAGAGTAGTGGTGGTTAATACTGGTAATACAGTAAGGGGTGATGATGGTAAAATGCAATCATTATACAATGGATTTCCTTTAAGAGGTGGTGAGAGAGTTGTTATAAAAATAGCTGGTAATACAAGAACTAATAAGGGTCTTGATTTTTCTGACAGTCCAAGTAAATATTTGTATGTCGGTTCTATAACAAATGTATTAGTAACATCGGGTAAAGAAACTTTTACTTTAAATTTAGTTTCAAGAGAAGCAATAACAAACGAAACAGTAAGAGTTGGTAAGAGGTTTCCTTCATCACAAAAGATATCTGATAGTGTAGACGACATATGCAAAAATTATTTAAGCACTAATAAACTTTACGATGTTGATGAAACTCAAAATCCCTACGGATTCATTGGTAATATGAAAAAACCTTTTACCCTAATGACATGGTTAGCATCAAAATCAGTTCCAGCATCTGCCTCAAAAGAAGATGCTACTGCAGGATATTTCTTTTTTGAAACACAAAAAGGTTTTAGATTCAAATCAATTGATCAATTAATAGATCAAGAACCATTCAAGGAAAAATATGTATATACGCCAGGCATCATAGATTATAAAGCAAAAGGGAATGATTTTAAAATATTAGAATATACAACATCTAAAAATCAAAATCTTTTAGAAAATTTAGAGAGAGGAGCATATTGTAGTCATCGAAAATATTTGAACCCTTTAACATTTGAATATACACCAGCTCCAAGAACAATATTTAAACTTAATGATTACTCAGGTAAAATGAAAAATTTAGGTGGAGACATTGACGTGACACTTCCAACATTAAGTGACAATGATAATCGTACTCTTGCCTCTGTTCCAAGTAGATATATCACGGGTATTTTGGATATAGGTACATTAGAAAATGATGTGTCTAGAGATGAAAATGCTGATCCAACCAAAATACATTCACAAGCTATGATGAGATATAATGTTTTATTCACACAACTATTAATTATGACAATCCCGCTTAATACAAATTTATTAGCTGGTGATATTATTGATTGTGAATTTCCTAGATTAGATAGAGAGAAGAAAAAGGATATAGATCGTCATCAAAGTGGTCTATATATGATAAAGGAGATAGTGCATTATTTTGATGCCTCTGGTTCATATACCAAACTTAAATTAGTAAGAGATACTTTCGGAGTAAGAGACAAATGATTGAAAATAATATATTAAAAAGTAATTTTTTAGGTAGAGATGGTTTCAGATGGTGGGTTGGACAAATCGCACCTGAATCTGCTCAAGGCAAACAAATAAATGGTGCTGGTTGGGGTAATCGTTTGAAGGTTCGTATATTAGGATATCATCCTGATAATGATGTTGAATTAACAAACGAACAGTTACCTTGGGCACATGTTTTACTTTCACCTGAATCTGGTTCAGGAAGAGGTAATAAAAGCAAATCAATAAGATTGTTACCTGGTGATAATGTTTTTGGTTTCTTTATGGATGGTGATGATGCTCAACAACCTGTTATTATGGGTGTTTTTGCAAATACTAAGGAAGCATCGACCATTATTAGTGGTGAGTATCAACAACCCTTTGTGCCTTTTACAGGTTACACTAGCAAAGTCAAAAAAAGTGACTTTATGATAAAAAATGAAGTTGGTGATCAATCAGGAATCGAGGCTCAAAAGTCAGTTAGACATATTAGTAGTAAACAAGCAAAACAACTACAAGAAAAAACAGGAAAGGTTGAAAGAGCTGCAAGCACCGCACTTGGAAAAGTTGTTAATTTTGGTGGTAATAATCAAAATACTCCAGTTAATAAAATAAAATCTGAATTACAGAATGCTGTTCAAGGATTTGATGTTGCATCAGCTAAAGATAAAATGGGTTTAATTGAAAATGCCTCTAGGAAAATAGCTAACATATCCTCTGGTCTTTCAGGAAGTATTTTAAACAAAACATATGCTGATTTAGCACCTAATTTGAATACTGGACTTCATAAACTTTACAAGGATGTATATGGTAAAATATTGTTAGCAACACAAAATGGTGCGATTGCAAAGAAGGCTGCTAACTTAGCTCAAACTGCAATGGTGGGTCCTGTCAGGGCACTTCAGAATTTTCTACCTTGTGCTGTCAAGAACATAACAGATAATTTATTTGGATCAATTCGTAATATACTTACAAGTTTTTTAGATAATGTTAAAAACTTTACTGATTGTATTGGTGATCAATTTGTTGGTGCAATATTTAACGACATCATAGGAAAAATTAATGATCAACTTGGTGGTCTAATGAAAGGTGTATCTAAAATATTTGACGGGGATTTAGTTGGAATGTTAAGGTCAAAGGCAGAGGGTATACTTGGAATCGCTAATGCATTTAATTGTGATTTGCCTATCGCTGATTTAGGTTCAAAAACAAATCAATGGGTATTGGGTAAAGGTCCTAAAGGAAGTAAGACATTTAATCTTGAGTCAGTTGCAGAAACTATACTTGCAACTGCTAATGCAGCACAATCACTTCAAGAGGCAGCTGCGAGTCCTGGTGGAATAATAGGTAATTTAGGAATATTTGACTTTATGAGACCCGATGTAAGCACACCTGGTTTTAGCAGTCAACTCAGTGACTGTTACACAGGACCACCTTTAAATTGTTCTGGAATTCAAGTTAATATCTTTGGAGGTGGTGGAGAAGGTGCCACAGGTAAAGCGATTTTAGGAGCGATTGTCGGAGATACATTTGCAGAACAAACAGGAAGTTTGTTAGGAATCAAAATGACAAATGGCGGTTCTGGTTATCGAACACCTCCTTTTGTAGAGGTGGTAGATAATTGTGATCAAGGTTTTGGTGCAGTAGCAAGAGCAGTAGTAGATTATGACCCCAAATCACCAACATATCAGCAAGTTACTGATATCTATGTGGTAAGTCCTGGTGAATTTTATCCTATTATTGAACCAGATGATAGTGGTGATTATACTGTTGACCATGTTGTAGTTGTTAATCCTGGTGAGGATTACACTCAAGATGATGTAATAACAGATGACAAGGGAAATGTATATGAAAAATTCCTTGATGAGAGTGGTCGCATATTAAATGTGATACCACCTAATCCAGAAACTACAAATGTAGAATCTGTTACAGAATTACCAGAATTGAACATTGAATCGGAAACTGGATTTGGTGCAATATTAAAAGCACAAATATCACCAAGACCAGAATATCAAGGAGAAATAAAACAAGTTATAGATTGTGTATCCCCTCGTGACGGTATTGTTGGTTATGTAAATGGTGAACCATATTACGGACCTTTCCATGTTCATCCATCTACAGGAGTTAAAATGGTTGGTGTAGCACATACAACTGCACCACACCCTATAATATATGATACTCCACAAGAAAGTAAAACATCATCAGCAACACTGTCAATGTCATCAACTACGCCAATGACTACAGTTTCTTCACCACAGGTACAAACAAATGTTTCCAACACCACTACACCAAGTCAAACTACAACAAGTTCTACTCCTCAAACTGGAGCAACTGATACATCAAGTCAACAAGAGACTGGACAGAGTTACACTCCTCCTAATAATAACAATTCTGGTGGTGGCGGGTCTTCGGGAGAGAATGGGGGAGGCTCAGGATACTCAGGTTACTGATAAATATTAATAAGATAGAAGAACTATGGCAACTCCAAACGCAGCAGAGAAAGGAAATTGGCAAAATAGAGAATATGAGTCTTTTGGACCTCATTTCAGGATTGATACTGGAAATCCACAAACAGGATATAATGGCACAGTTGTTTATGATTTGTTAGGTTCTGGTAGTGATGGAAATAGTAGTGCTGTTGGAATGACTAATGGTGGTTTATATCACATTTACAATGACCAGTGTATAGAAATTGTTGGTGGGCAAAGGGTAGATGGTGGTGGTGTATGTGTTAATATTGTTGGTTCAAGCGGGGATGTTACCATAACTGCATTAAGTAGTGGTGATGTAAGAGTAACGGGTAGAAATATTATCTTAGACGCTGATAAAAATGTTGAAATAAATGCTGGTGGAGATTTTAGGGTCAATGCTTCAAACTCTATTAATATGAGTTCAAATACATGTTATATAAAAGCACCATACGGAAAAATTAGAGTTCGTGAGGTCGGTTGGATGGGAGGAGTATTTAAAGGCACAAGTGTTGCCGAAAGTGTCTGGGGTGCATAATGTCTAGATTTGAATCAGGTAGTGTACCATATCCAAATTACGATGCTGCTGATGTAGATAATTTTAATCGGAAGGCAGAATTTACTGATGATGTATTCATCTATGGAAAATTATATACTGAACTTGATGCAGGAGATATAACATTTGAAGATAATCAACCTTTTAAAAGTATAACGATTAACGATAATTTTTTCGTAAGTGGTTTTTCAACATTTATAGGACCAGTTGATATTGATTATCTTACAGTTTATCAAAGACATAATGTTGGTGCTGGAGGAACTGTTCTTGTAGCAATTTCATCAACATCAGATTTAGATGGACAAGTTGGAGGTCGAGTTGGTATTGGAAGCACACAACCAGATGCTAGATTCCAAGTCGGTGTTGGTGATACATCTTTTATTGTAAGTGATTTAGGATTAGTTGGTATTGGCACAACTCAACCTGATGCAAAATTTCAACTTGGAATAGGCACTCAATCTCTTGTAATATCTGGTGTAGGCACACTAGGAATTGGCACAACTAATCCAGGTGGATCGTTCACAGTTAATAATTCTGGATATGGTACATTAAGAGCTGATTTTGATGGAAGTATAAGAATTGCAAGAAATATTTACGACTCTGCTGGTTCTGTAGGTGCAAACGCAAACTTCATGAGTCGTGATGAACTTGGGATTAGATGGGTTTCATTTACCCCTGTGGAGACTGAAGGTGTATTTCTACAAAATGAGGGGACTTTTGTTCCTGCTGTTGGAGCAGCACAATCTTTTACAGTATTAAATTTTGCTCAAAGAAATAGTAATGGACAAGGAACTGATACTTTAGAAGCAACTGCACAAAATCCTAATTCAGTAACAGGTGTTGCCACTATATTTGTTGAAGACTTATGGGGTCATCAAGGAACTGGTACAGGTGCAGCGATCTATAGACAGTCTAGAGTTGGAATCAGGAATTCAAATCCATCAACTGATTTAGATATATCGGGAACTGTTCATGCTACTGGTGCTGTTGATTTTGATAGTACTTTAAATGTAGATGCTGGAGTTACATTTAATTCTGTTTTAGACGTTGATGGAACTTCAACTTTTAATGACCAATCTGAGGCAAGTAACGCAAGCACAGGTGCAGTTCGTATAGCTGGTGGTTTAGGAGTTGGTAAAAAACTATTTGTTGGTGATGATACCACTATTTTAGGTCAAACTGATAGTACAAGTAAAGATACTGGTTCCTTAGTAGTAGATGGTGGAGTTGGTGTAGAAAAAAATATTAATATTGGTGGTGCTGCAGTCATAGCAGGTAGATTAGATGTAGATGATCAGACAGAATCCACAAGCGTCACAACTGGATCTGCTGTGATTGATGGTGGACTAGGATTAGCAGGTAATTTAAACTCTGGTGGAAGTGGAACGTTTGCTGGAAGATTAGATGTTGATGATGATACACAATCAACTAGTACAGCTACAGGTGCTGCTGTGATTGATGGTGGTGTTGGAATATTAAAAAATTTAAATGTTGGACAAAATGTAAAAATAGAGGGTAATCTTGAATTAGATGCTCAACTAACTGATTTCTTTAACAGTCAAGGAGTTGGTTCAGGTAGGACTGATTATCGTTTATCTTCATTTAACGTATCTGGTGTAGGAGTTGGAGTATCATGGAGACCTTCTGGAGTTCAGACGAAGAGGACATTGTGGGTATCGAAGAATGGTAGAGATTCTAACAGTGGTTTATTAGAGGGAGATTCAAAATATACTATTGCTGCTGCAGCTGCGATTGCACAAGAAGGAGATACAATTAAAGTCAGGTCAGGAGTTTACATAGAAAATAATCCAATCGGTTTAAGAACTGATGTTGCGATTACAGGTGAGGATTTAAGATTGGTAACAGTTGTTCCGAATAATACAAATAGAGATGTGTTTCATGTTAGAAGAGGATGTTTAATTGAAAATTTAAGTTTTGCTGGAGCATCAATTACAACTAATCATCCTCGCTGCGGTGCGGTTGCATTTCCACCAATACAAGCAAGTGTTAATGCTGGTTTGGATTTTCAAGCGGCTTCAGGATTTACAGCATTAGGTCCTGCCGATGAGGGTAAAGATGGTAGATGGAGATCTCCATATGTTAGAAACTGTACAAACTTTATGACTGGTAGTATTGGTATGAAAATAAATGGAGACCATGCTAATGCTGCATTTACAGGAACTAATAATGGTGGTCAAGATTTAAAATCAATGGTATGTGATTCTTTTACACAATATAATGAAGCTGGTATTGGTGTATCAATATCTAATAATGGATATGCTCAATTAGTCTCTATATTTACAATTGGTTGTGAGATTGGTATTGGAGTTTCTTCTGGAGGACAATGTGATTTAACAAACTCAAATAGTTCTTTTGGTATTAAAGGTCTAGTTGCTGATGGTTTTGGAGATATTGAATTTACAGGAATTACGACTAACGGTGCTACAGATGCACAGGTAGATACAATCGTGACTGCGAATACTAAAGATGTTGATGGAAATATAAGAATACCTTTTGATGGTCAAGGAGTTTATTTTGTTCTTAATATGAATAATTATGATGACTCAACTTCAACTGATACTGTCGATGCACCTTTACAAGTAATCAGATCAATAGAGGTTGTAAATGGTGGAAATGATGGTGATTACTCGGTTGGTGCTCCACCAATTATCACTTTGAATGAAGATCCTTTAGGTCCAGAGTCAATACTTCCTGAATTCTCTCCAAACGTAAGTGCTGCTGGAACAATCACTTCTGTTGATGTTTTAAATAGTGGTCGTAATTTTTTACCAACACAAAACTTATCTGCAGTGATATCAAGTGGAAGTGCAACGTTTAGAGTAAATACAGATCCAATATTATTTACTGTTAGTGAAGCAACAGAATCAGCAGCAGTAACAGGAATATCAACGATTACCTTCAATGAATTTATACCATATCCAGTATTTAATGACACTCAAGTTAAGATGGTAAGATTAAGTCGTATTATAACCAGTTCACATTCATTTGAATACATCGGTGCTGGTACAGACATAAATACATCGAACCCATTCCAAGGTGGAAAACCGATACCTGAGAATGAAGTAATCGCTATCAATGGAGGTCAAGTTCCATTTACTAGCACGGATCAAAAAGGTAACTTTAGAATAGGTGATGGATTGACAATAGATCAAACAACATCAACAATTCGAGGTAGAGACTTCAACAGGGCAATTCAAGCACAACTTACACCACTGATATTAGCATTGAGATAATATGGCAATCGCACCAGTCAATAAATTTGTTTCCCTTGCAGTTCCTGTAGCACCAGGTCTGCAAAAACTTTATGAGGTTCCTACTGGTACATCAGCCTTATTGTTGTATACACAAGTATCTAATGTTGGTATTGGCACAACATATCCGACTGTTACATTCATTCAGAAAAGAACATCAAGAAGCACAGGTAATACAAGAGACATTAGAGTTATAAAAGACGCAGAGATACCCCCTAATGATGCAGTTATTTTAATTGATGGTAGATTAGTATTAGAAAAAACACCACTTATATTAGATCAGATATATGTTCAAGGAAGTCAAGAGGGAGTAGGTATCGTAACAAACGTAACTTATGATGAACCATCTGGAATAGCGACTATATTTACAAAAACAAATCATAATTTTAGTGTAACTGACCCGATTACTTTAAGTGGTATTGCGTTTACTTGTTCAGGAAGCACAGGTATAACCACGACTATATTTCCAGATCCACAACAGTCCTACACAGTTGATACAGTCGCAGGAGTCAAGGAATTTTCAGCAGTTGTAGGAAGTAGTAAAGGATATCCACATTTCTATAATTCAGCAATACATTATTTTGAAAGAGCAAGAGATAATGCTGTAACAGTCGTAAACAGTCAAGACGGTAATCCCTCAAATGGCACTAAATTTAATGTTGTAAATGCAGTATATAATGGCGGACCTGGTGCAAAAACTATTCATGGAGTTTTATTAAATGCAGGTGAAATAGTTCTCACACTAAGCACAAATCATAATCTACAGAATGGTGATACAATATCAATCGCAGATAACTCTCTTATTTTTACATGTACGATGGATAATCGTGCAACCGAACACGCATATCCTAGATCAACTGATCCTGCATCTACAAATACATCTAATTTGAATAATGGTGTTCTTAGCGTAACTACAGCTGGTTTAAATGGAATACGTGTTAATGTTGGGGAAAGTTTATCTGGTGGTTTCTTCGCACCACTTCAAATGGAACTAATAGCAAGTATTCTAGAGAATAGCACATCGTAATATGCCAAAGTATTTAAGTGGAAGACAAAAAAGAAGACCACAAGATAAATTAACTGATGACAGGTTTCAATATCTTGGATTAGATCAAGCTGAACCAAATCTCTCTGATCCTTTAGTTGGTCCTTCTGTTCCATCTGGTTCACAATATCAATTAGTTGCAGTACCAGGCTTTCCTGGTAAAAGATTCTGGGTGCCTGTAGGTGGTGGTCTTGTACCAGGTGCAATTACGATATTTGATGAAGATAGTCCAGTATCAGCAGCGAGTAGTGTAACTCAATTAAATTTCGTTGGAGCTGCTGTAACTGCAAATGTAAGTGTTCAAAATCCATCAGGACATCCTGGTATCGCTGCTACAATTACAGTCAATCCAGTAACCATAAGTGACACCCCTCCTTCAGGTGCTAGAAATGGTGAACTGTGGTGGGAAAGTGATAGTGGTGATTTATTTGTTTATTATGTTGATGCTGATAGTGCACAATGGGTTTTAGCAAATGCTGGTGGTCGAGGAGACACTGGTGAAAAAGGTGCTAAAGGTGAAATAGGACCTCAGGGTTTAACTGGAAGCACGGGTCAAAAAGGTGAGCAAGGACAAAAAGGTGAAAAAGGTGCAGTCGAAGCACAAGGTAATAAAGGACAAAAAGGTGACACGGGAGCTACAGGTGAAAAAGGTCAAAAAGGTCTTGCTGGTGATGATGGTGCTGATGGTATCAAAGGTTTAAAAGGAGATGGATTTGCAGATAAAATATTTGAAGGAAATACTGAAGCAGAAGTAGTTGATACAGGATCAGACGGACATTTCAAAGTTACAACTGAGGGTACGGAGAGATTTCGTATTAACAACGTTGGTTCTGCAAATTTTACTGGAAATGTAGATATTGATGGTCTATCTGAATTAGATGATGTAAACGTAACTGGTATCACAACATTTAAAAATGATGTTGAATTTCATGGTGTGACTGGAGTATCTTCTATAACATTTGACAAATCAGCAAATATTTTAAGATTTTTAGATAATGTAGAGTTAGGATTTGGTGATGGAGGCACTCCAGATCTTAAAATATATCACGCAGGAGATCATTCTTACATTGTAGATCAGGGGACAGGTGAATTAAGATTAAGAAGTAATTTGTTTAATCTTCAGAGTGCCGATGGAAGTAAAACCATGATTGGTGCGACAGAGAATAACAATGTCAATTTATATTTTAATAACAATATAAAATTTTCCACAACTACAGATGGTGTGAAAATTACTGGTGGACTACAAGATAAGGATGGTGAATTAGGAACATCTGGACAGGTTTTATCTTCGACAGGAACAGAATTAAATTGGGTTCCTGCGACTTCAGGACCTCAAGGTTCTCAAGGACAGAAAGGAGAAAAAGGTCAGAAAGGAGAAAAAGGTCAGAAAGGTCAGAAAGGAGACCAAGGTGCTCAAGGTGCTCAAGGTGCACAAGGAGAAAAAGGTGCAACTGGAGCACAAGGACCACAGGGAGATAAAGGTGCAACAGGATCTCAAGGTTCCCAAGGTAATACAGGTCCTCAAGGACCACAGGGAGATAAAGGTGCAACAGGTCCTCAAGGAGCTCAAGGACCTACTGGACCTACTGGTCCTCAAGGAAGTCAAGGAACTGGAGGAGATAAAGGTAATCAAGGTGCTCAAGGACCTCAAGGTAATACAGGTCCTCAAGGTCCCCAAGGAGCTCAAGGACCTACTGGTCCTCAAGGTGCTCAAGGTCCACCAGGTCCTTCTGGTTCAGCAACAATTACTAATGCTGGTAATGATCGAGTAATGACCAGTGTAAGTGGATCAACACTTAATGCTGAATCAAATTTAACTTTTAATGGTTCAACTTTAGTCGTAAGTGGTGATTTAAATGTAACAGGAACTATCACTGGAAACTTAGCGAGTTTCCCTGCTGGAACAAGAATGTTATTTCAACAGACATCAGCACCATCAGGTTGGACAAAGGATACAAGTTTAAATAACCGAGCGTTAAGATTAGTATCTGGTAGCGTAAGTAATGGTGGCGGTAATGCATTCACAACTGTTTTTAACTCTACAGTCACCACTGGTGGTGGTTCAGTTGCTAGTCATACACTAACAACAAGTCAAATTCCATCACACTATCACCTTGCATTCAGGTCAGGTAATCATGGACAATTACGAAATGGAACTAATATGAGTGCCAATAATTATCCTGGTTCTGGATCTGGTGCAGGTAATTTATATGAATCGTATAATATATCTGCGTCTGGATCCGTATCAAACGTAGGTAGAACATCATCTGTCGGTAGTAGTTCAGGTCACAATCATGGGTTTACAAATCCTAACTTTAACTTGAATGTTAACTATACTGATGTTATAATAGCAACAAAGAATTAATATGAAACTTGAACAGGGAAAATTTTGCCCTTTAATTGGTAAAGATTGTATTGGACTTCAGTGTGCATGGTTTACTCAGATAAGGGGAACTCACCCTCAGACTGGTGAACCAGTTGATGAATGGGGATGTGCTGTAACGTGGATGCCTATGTTGATGATTGAAAATTCTCAGCAACAAAGACAAACGGGTGCTGCTGTCGAATCATTTAGAAATGAAACTTTGAATAGATTGTCACAAACAATTAATATGAGAACTATTGAGGAACCAATAAAAAAAATAAAAGGAGATTCTGATCTTTAATTATGTTTGAACAAACAATCAATCCACCTCAAGTCTTTTTAAAAGAAGATTTCATAGGAGTATGGGATAATGTTATATTAGATGATTTTAATAATCATGTTATTAAAATGTTAGATGAGTCAACTCAAATTGTCCCAAGAAGCAACACAAGTGTTAAAGATTCTCAATTAGATATTGCTGCATTTAATCCATCAATATCAAATCATATTATGTGTGCAGTGAGAGCTTGTTTTGAACAGTATTTGGATTGGTATCCGTTTTTAAAAAATTTTCATTATCATAGTACCACTTGTTTACTACAAAAAACAAAACCAACAGAGGGATATCATGATTGGCATTCAGAGTCAAATAATATTGCGTGTATTAATCGAACTTTAGTTTGGTCAGTGTATTTTAATGATTTGGAAGATAGTGGTGAGACAGAATTTCTCTATCAAAAACAAAAAATAAAACCAAAAGCAGGTAGGGTATTAATTTTTCCTGGTTCTTTTACTCACTTACATAGAGGAAATCCTCCATATGAAGCTAAATATATTGCAACTGGTTGGTTAGCTAGTAATGATGAAACAAATATATTACTATAGTATAAATATCTAAAGTTAATTAATGAATTAGATGGCTGCAATAGACGGATGGGCAACAATTAAAGAACATTTTGGAACAGATTATATCGGTGCTCTCCGACATATGAGAGATGTATTATTGAGAGAAAGTGACTGGACACAATTTACAGATTCACCACTGACAGATTCAAAAAAAACTGAGTGGAAAACATATCGTCAGAGTCTTAGAGATTTACCTGCAACCGAATCAGATCCAGAGAATGTTACCTTTCCAACAGCACCATCTTAAATAGATATATAAATATATTATATTGCATAATTCGTAACAAATGTCGTTGAACGATATATCACAAATTAGAGGTCCTGGTATCCATACGGAGTCACATATTGTTAGTGAAGATATCACTCTAACTGGAATT
>VTLG01000292.1_pt1 | contig 14552 bp, 24 predicted proteins | sample 4694571 | NCBI WGS metagenome assembly VTLG01 (sample SAMN12604809, study PRJNA352737) | marine metagenome | biome: ENVO:00000447; feature: ENVO:00000209|ENVO:00000569|ENVO:01000036; material: ENVO:00002151; isolation source: viral sequences binned using virsorter ...
GTTTTGAGTACATGCTCTTTATCGATGCGGACGTAGAGTTTAAACCGGAAGCGATCATGAGAATGTTGGTACCGAAGAAAGATATAATCTGTACGCCGTATAGAGTTAAAAATGAGCCAGAAGTAAAGGAATTTGCGGTAAAGTTTAAAGATAAAAATGATATAAAGATATTACCCTGGGACATTGTAGAAATAGAGGAAGGACCTGCTGGATGTATGTTAATACATCGAAGAGTGTTTGAAGGATTGATGAAGAAGAGACCTGATCTGAAGATACGATTTAATAAACCTACACGAGATAAAATGAATAAGGAAATTGGTGCTGACATAGATGCCATTGATAAGTACATGTATAATTTCTGGGATACGACGTTTAATCTGGATAGTGGTGAATGGAAGGGCGAGGATCTTAGCTTTTGTTCTTTGGCCCGTGAAGAAGGATTTAAGGTATACGCGAATCTTGATTCAGAGACCACGCACCACGGATCATATGGCTGGAAGGGTCGATTTGGTGATTATCTGGTTAAAGTGGACGAAAAAAGTGTTATTGATATAAATGAAGATAAGGTATAAAAGCTGGGGCGGTGTACGCGAAGAGTCGAAAGTAATCAAATATTTTGCTGATAAATGGTGCAGGGACAACGGATATCCCATTAAAAACAGGAAATGGGTGAATAAAAGTGGGCCTAAAAGTGTCCAAAATGTGTCAGAAAAGAGGCAGGGACAAAATCTGTATATGTATGGTAAAAAAAATAAAAAAAAATAAAAAAAAGTGCTCTGGATATTTTGTCTTTTTGTACTTTTGACCTAGAAGTGTTGGTATACAACAATAATGATGGACAAAATGTGTTAAAAAAAAGTGTACTAGGACAAAATATTTTGTCCTTATAGGCAAATCTCAGATTGCCCGCGCGCGAAGCGATTCATTTTCATAGATATTCTGATTTTTTTACCATACATATACAGAAATGGTTTGGGATATAATAATTAACATGATGACAGAGGAAGAGTTTTGGGATAAGTTCAATAAGAAGCACAATTCAAGATATTACTATGCCACGAAAAACAAAAAGAAGATTAAGCTTAAACCAAAACGTCAAAGACGTTATTCCTTATTCAAAGGTCAGAGTTGAATGGATAGATATTTTGAGTGATAGCGGTTGGGCTGATGATAAACAGTTTAACAAAATGAAACTAGCATACCCTGTCAATGAAGGTTGGTTATATAACAAAGATAGATTTGCTATTAAGTTGTTTGCTTCTTATGATCGGGATGAGGATGGGTCTTTGACTTTTGGGGACCGGACGATGATTCCTTTGGCTTGTGTGAAGAAGATGACGAAACTTCCTTAACCTCATCTGGTAATGCCTCAACTTGCTTTGCATTCAAAATCGGTGCGTAATCATCTAATATTTTTTTCATTTTTAGTTCTAGTTCTTCCTCTGATAGGTCCTCTAATTTGCCTGTCTTTATTATTTTTCTGTCTATATATAATCCTGCAGCCATGCCACGATTCTTTTCTGCATTTGTTGCAGCGGAGAAAGCGCCTTTCTTCAAAGCCGCCTCTCTAATCTTACCCAGTTCTGCTACGTGTCTGTCGTAAGTAACTTCATATTTTTTTAATTTTTCTTCTCGTAATGCGCCTATGTATTGCACTACCAATGGAGATAGTCTTGGATTTTGTAATTCCGATGCCTCAACACGTGCTCTTTTCTCACTATAGCCAGCAGCGATGGCTGCATCTGCACCTGTAGTTCTACCTTCGTTAAATACTATGTATTCAGCGAATCTCTTCTGCATTTCTGTTAATCTTTTTGGAACTCCCATGTTGACATTTTAAGGTAACTATCCTATATTGTCAATATGAAAGATGATCTTGAAAGAGCCGTTGATGCTACTTATGAAGACGAACATACTTCCAGACGTACGGTTACTATACCACTTAAAGAGTATGATGAGTTAAAAGCAGAACAATCTTTCATTAAAGATCCGTCCTTAATATCTATTATTGACAAGATAGAAGAATTAATAAGGGCATTAAGAAAACATATAATAAGGAAATGACAGAGGGAAGGTGTATTATGGCAGCTATGAAGGAAGACAGAGGAGAATTAGATTTAACAAGACAGTTAGAAGAAAAAGATAAACTTATACAAGAATTGCGTATGCGTATTAGAGATATGTTATTAATAAGCGAACAGCATAGAAGTATATTAGGTGCAGAGATAACTGAAAGAAAAAAATTAGAAAAAGAAATTAAAGATTTAAAAGTACAGATGTCTGAGTATATGAGTGTAAGAGTAGATAGTGCTCGTGAGTCTGGAGCGTAATGTTAGTAAAAGATTTGCAACAGTTCTTAGGAACGTTCACAGATAAACTTAAAGGCAATGCAATTAGTCATGCTAGAATATATGTTGAGAAGGATGGTTTTCTTGAAGACATTATTAGAATGGAAGTACAGGAGCACACCATAATTGGTCAGCCTGGTTTGAGATTAGTTTTAAAAACTCAAAAGGAAAAGAAATTACATATAGACGATAAATTAATTAAACCGTATTAGGAAGGAGTAAAAATGGAAATAACAGACGAACAAAGAAAACAAATTTTAGCATATTTATCTAAGAGACCATACGCTGAAGTGTTTACTTTAATTGCTATGTTGGTTAGTTTAAAACCTCAATCTAATGGCAAACCGAAAGACAACGTTACCTCTAAAAATTAGTGGGTCCAGAGCAGAAATTATACAAAAAACTCAAAGCATTTACACCACAAATTATCTGGAATAGAATTGAAAACATTAGTCTTCCGGGCATGCCTGATCTGTTGGGCTACAATAATTCTGGCACATTTTTTACAGTTGAATTAAAAGTAACGAAGAGTAGAAAAATTCGATTCTCACCACACCAAATTGCATGGCATGTGCAACATCCTAAGAATAGTTTTATCTTGGTCCAGGTCCTTGGTCCGTGTACCACGAATCGTTTTCAATTGTTTCCAGGTTCAGGAATCTTGGCGCTTGAAGCTTCAGGCTTGAAGCTTGAACCTTTTTGCTTGGGGCTTGAAGCTTGTGGCTCATTGTTCAATGAGCTTGGAGCTTGAGGCTTGGAGCTTGAGGCTTGTAGCTTACGCATCTCTGCGTAATATTTTGGATGTCTAAATGTAAATGTCATTAATGTTTTCCGTAACTTACATTTTTAATTGATTTTGTCCAGCAGGCTCTACACGTACGACATTTGCCGCCTTGATTAGGAGCCGGACAACTAGCGCCTTTAGTAACGACTGATGATGTATGAGTCCACGCCGTTGGCGGTGGTCCGTCAATTTTAGATCCAGACAACCTTATAATAAGATTGTCTGGAACTTCTTCAGGAGATGGAAGGTAAGATCGTTCTTGTGTAGGCAGCCAGTGCTTCGTGTTTGGTGTTTGTCTACATACTTCTAAAATTTTGGCCATGTGCTTGTCACTTTGTACATCACCGGCATCATGCCATCGAAACCATTTTTGTCTTTTAATTTGTGATACCATAGCCGTGACCCATGAGTCATGGACCAGACTATCCAGTCTGTAATACTGTGCTTTTTTAATTGCTGGATATCTTATATAATTTCCTTTTAATGCATAGCAGCCGTAGCAAGGCGTGCCTTTAATTTTGCGCAGCTTTGCGCCAGTCTTACAGGCCCACGCTGGCAGGCTGTAAGATAGGCCCGGCATTTTAGATGTCCGAGTCATGGATCCTGTAATTTTTTGTGCTTCTTTTACTTTCATATGTCCCTTATAATCCTATTTTATATTATTGTCAAGCTTGGCGCTTGCAGCTTGAAGCTTTCTTTTTCTTTTTTTTATTTGGCCAGGCCCTTTCGGGCCTGAACCGGAAACTTTATTTCTTTTTATACTTAAGAATAAAAGTTTTATTGACTTGGTTGGATGCATAATTGCAGCCAAACGCAAATCCTAGCCATAACAGACGTCTCTCTTCTGGCAAAGAATGAGAGTTAATAAAATCCGCAGCTTCTTCCTGTGTCTCGAAAGTTCTGAAGAGATTACTAGTAGTAAGTTTAACAGACATAATTACTTTATATCAGGGATTTTGTAGGAGTCAAGCACTTTCTTTGCTTGAAGCTTGAAGCTTGTAGCTTTTTTATCAATACTTGCAGCTTTCTGCTTGACGCTTAATTCTTTAAAAAACTTCTCACAGCTGGCAAGATATGACGCCGGCAGGTGCTCATGCGACGTCATAAAATAGTGTGTTAGGTCGTTGTGTTTAATTTTCTTCATTTTTCGGGATAGGGTCTTATTTCCCATGCTGAAAATAAAGTTTTCTTTTTAACTTTATCAGTACAATAACATAAAAGCATACCATATTTTTTAATTACAGTGTTGATGCTGCCAACTAAATCTTCAATGTTATCACTTTCATTTGTATCTATTTTAAAGTTTTCAAAACCACTTTCAAAATAGATTGGTTTATTTAGTTTTTTCATCTTTTTCCTTTCTTGGTCAGGCTGGCAACCCGATATTTAACGTGGTATCGCCACACATGCTCACCAGCTTTGGTCTGACCAATAACATCCTATAACATCCATGAATCATTGTCAAGCTTGAAGCTTGACGCTTATTATTTTTTCTATTTTATCTAATTTTTTTAATCTTTTAGACACATATTTCATATCTTTAATGCAAACATTTACATCATCACCATCGTAAGACACTCTTTTAAAAAGATCCTGTAGGTACATATCAAAATTACTTAAATCTGAGTGTATTGTTTTTACAAAATATTCTTTCATATATTCCTTTCATAATTCCTGATCCCTGATCCATCGCTACTTGCCTATAGAACTTAATAAGGACGTCCGTTTCACAATGGATCAGAGATCAGTGCTACCCTTTCGTTTGTTACATAGACACTTATTAATGTGCCAGCATTACTGATCGTATCCAATATATCATGGGACAATTAATAAGCAACAACTTTATTTAAATAAACTTCTTGACATTAGTGGGATTATCCCTTATACTTGGACGGTGGCTGGGGATGGTGGTTAGTAGTATAAACAATGCAATCATAAGTTGAATTTTTTTGGCTTGGAGCTTGTGGCTTCTGGTAGGTCTCACCCAGAATTATTCCTAGCGCTGCCGCGCATCGCATTCAAGACCAATGGGCCACCGGAATCTTAATTATTTTACTTCTTCTACGCTATCTACTTTTAGATTTTCTTTATAATGTTCTTCGGCTTCAGAAAAATCTATTTCACCTTTGTGAAATTTTTCTTTGGCATCGTTGGTGTTTTTTGCTTCTACTTCAACTGTTTCATAAACATCCGAAGAGAAGCCTATTTTATATGTTTTCATAACCATACTATATAGGATAATCCTATTATAGTCAAATCACATAATGTTACCAAATATTACAACTACTTTAGAATCATTCTAAACTGATCCCTGATCCATCAGTATTAGCTGGAACGCGTCTAGAACTCCAGTAGCTGTTACCGCCCAATGGATCAGGGATCAGTTCTGGTTCATAGCACGAAGACGGACTAGTGTCGGTGTGACGTACTACAACCAGAAGTTGTCCCGAGACAGTTATTATTAAGGCTCATATCTCAGGAGCCTATGATCCTTTATAATCCCATTAACATTGTTTGTCAAGTGTTATATAAATTTATTTATGAAAAAAAAGAAGCAAATTAATACTTGACATTATATCCCATTTATAATAGGATACCTTTATGCAAACAAAATTACAATCACCAATAATACAGTTTGCAAAGGTGTCGGTGGGAGATGTGATTAACCCCACCGAGCCGATTAACATACAGGAGAAAATATGAAACTAGCAGACACAACAATGGAAAGTGGTTTTTCATTTCAACAAGAACTACTTTTACAAGCACTAGAACGACAAGCCCTAACTGGAAGATTAATGACTAATCCGAGAGTGACAGGATTTACTTCTTTTGCTAAAGCTGTGCTTAATTTTATCGATGATAAAAAAGCGCCTAAGACTTGTAAGAACTTATATAAATATCTTTTAAATAATGGATATTATGATAAGATTGAAACAAGACTAAACACTCATAGAAAGGAAAAGTAATGTTTGGAAAAGATAAAAACTCAATTTTGTACACACACTTAATTGTTAAAGTTCGTAAGTATAAAAATCAACAACCTTATTTTAGTTTGTATTCTGTTCCAGCGATTGCAGATCAAACTAAAGCAAAGGATACAGTTGAGAAATTAAATTCTTTAGCTGAACTTGAAAACAAGGATGGATGGCAAGAAGAATATTATTCTGTTAATATGACTTTATAATTAACTATTGACAATGTATCCTATCAATGATAGGATACATTATAACTTATACAGGAGAAATAAAATGGAAAACAATAAAACATTTACAATCACATTTACAAAGTTAAATGGTGAAAGCACAACAAGAAAAGCAAAATGGACAGAAAAGTGTCAAGAGTTCGTTGCAAATGCTGGACATAAATGTCTAACTTTTTTAGACTTAAATGCAACAGAAGAAAAAGGAAAAGAACAATTCAGAATGGCAACAGATAAGATTACACCTTGGAGTATTAAATGATTGCAAGTTTAATCGGAATATTGGCTGGCTTTATATTATTAATGTTAGGTTTAATTCTTGGAATACACTCAGAACATACAACACTTGGTTTGTTGATAATGTTCGCTGGACTTGTATCAATGCTTAACTTTTTACCTCATTACAAGGAGTACAAAGATGAATGAGGGCATGGAAAACTTAAAAGAGATTGAAATGTTAGAACAATCTATTGACAACGCAAATAGATTATTAAAGATAGTGGACAAGCTAGAAAAAAGAATTGCTAGTCTTGAAAAAGTTTTAGCAAGCCATGCTAAATGTATTGGAGAACTAAGAAAAGAAAACAATGAGTAAATAAATACTTGACACTGACAATGGATAATGTAGGATAACTATTATGACAGAAACAATTAAATGGGACAACAAAGAATATAAGATGCCTTTTGATGCAGATTATACCAAACAGAAAGCAGATAAATTTAAAGAACTAATTATTGTTCGTAATAGATTTGGCAACGAACCAGCTACGTTGCCTTGGTTTGCTGTTGCTGTGTATGATGTAATTATGGGCAGTGAACAAACACAGGATTGGGATAGCCATCGCAAAGGATTGGATTGGTTTATCAAATACTTTCCTAAACAATACATGGTTTTATTAGACTAACCATCAACCTGTAATCAAGGCGCTAACGCGCCTTGATTTATTCAATAGAGGTACCAAACACAACTACAACGCGAATTTTTTTGCGCCCCCCTTACACCCTTTTTTTAAAAAGGGGTCCCACTACTTCAGGTTGTATTGCTTGATTTAGAGAGTTAATGCTGGTAAAAACGTTATGAACATCTAAAGTGATGCAAAAAAAATTTTAAAAAAATGAATTTAAACCAAGTAGACGTTAGTAAACTGCCTGCAGACGTTAGAAAGCAATTCAAACAACTTCAGGTCATGCATGCAGAAAGAAAGATACAGAATAAAGCTAAAAGTGATTTTTTAAGTTTTGTTAAATGTGTTTGGCCCGAATTTGTTGAAGGCGCGCACCATAGACACATTGCAAAAAAATTTAATGATTTGGCGACAGGAAAAATTAATAGATTAATCGTGAACATGCCTCCAAGGCATACTAAATCAGAATTTGCGTCCTATCTTCTGCCATCATGGATGGTGGGCCGTAATCCAAAACTCAAAATCATTCAAGCAACGCACACGGGTGAGTTAGCCATAAGATTTGGTCGTAAAGCCAAGCACTTGATTGATTCGGAAGACTATGCAAAAATTTTTAAAACAACTTTACAAGAAGATTCGAAAGCTGCAGGAAGGTGGGAAACTGCTCAGGGTGGTGAATACTTTGCAGCGGGTGTTGGTGGAGCCATCACCGGTCGTGGTGCCGATCTATTAATAATTGATGATCCCCATTCTGAGCAAGATGCCTTATCTGCTGGTGCATTAGAAAATGCATATGAATGGTACACCTCAGGTCCACGTCAAAGACTTCAACCAGGCGGAAAAATCGTTTGCGTTATGACAAGATGGTCAACAAAAGATTTAACGGGCATGCTACTCGCTCATCAAAAGGAAGCGAAAGCTGATCAGTGGGAAGTGGTCGAATTTCCGGCAATCATGGAACACGGAACAGAGACCAAACCCGTTTGGCCAGAATATTGGAATTTAGAAGAGCTTGAGAAAGTAAAAGCAACGCTTCCAGTTGCAAAATGGAACGCACAGTGGATGCAAAAGCCAACTTCTGAAGAAGGAGCCATTATAAAACGAGAATGGTGGCGTAAATGGACTTCTGATACGATTCCACCTCTACAACACGTCATACAATCTTACGATACGGCATTTATGAAAAAAGAAACCGCTGACTTTTCTGCTATTACGACTTGGGGTATATTTTTTCCAGATCAGGACTCAGGAGCTAATCTTTTGCTACTGGATGCAGTAAAAGGTCGATACGAGTTTCCTGAACTAAGACGAAAGGCACTAGAACAGTTTAAATATTGGAATCCAGAGTCGGTTATCGTTGAGGCTAAGGCATCTGGACTGCCATTGACCTATGAATTGAGACAGATGGATATACCCGTAATTAACTTTACGCCGAGCAAAGGAAATGATAAACATGTTAGAGTAAATACGTGTGCACCACTTTTCGAATCTGGTATGATATGGGCGCCAGATCAAAAATTCGCAGAAGAGGTAATTGAAGAATGTGCAGCATTTCCACACGGTGATCATGACGATCTAGTCGATTCTATGACTATGGCCGTAATGCGCTTTCGACAGGGTGGACTTATAAAACACCCCGAAGACTACAAAGAAGAAAAATCAGCGCCTAGAAAACGGATTTATTACTAATGGCAATATCACTAATTAGAAATTTCATTGCAAAACAGATAATGAAAAAAAGCAAAGGAATAACGTCTGTTATTCCAGATGCAAAAGAAGTTACATTTGCTGCCGATCATTTAGAAAAAAGATTAATTAATATGGGTGTTGATTTAAAATCTATAAAATCTGAAGAACAACTTAAACAAATTTTAGCTTATGTTAAGCAGGCCGAGGATCAGGCGTTTGCAAAAAGATTTAAAGATGTGCTTAAACCAAAAGCAGACGTTCTCGATTTAACCGGAAAAAAAATTGATACGAGTAGACCTATTATGGGTGGTAAAAATGTTCCGGAAACAGAGGCAGAAATTGCAGCCAGACTTACAAAACAAAACAAAGAAGCAATTGAAAGATTAAGAAATAAAGAAGGACCTATTGATTGGGATGAAGTTGACAAAATTGATCCAGAAGATTTTGCATACGGCGGACTCGCAGGCATGCTCGGTGAACCAACATACGCGGACGAAGATCATCGAGTGCCTTATAAAGATGGAACTAAATTTAATCCTAAACGTAGAACTATTTTAAAAGGACTAGGAGCTTTGGCTGCTCTTCCTGTTGTTGGTAAATTTTTTAAATTTGTAAAACCTCTTGCTAAAACTTCTAAAGTTGCAGATCTAACTTCAGTTCCAATTGGATCAGCAGAAGGCATGCCAGCGTGGTTCAAGCCTCTTGTAAATAAAGTTATTAGAGAAGGTGAATCAGCAGACTCATGGGCAACAGGAGTAAAAAGTGTTGTACATAAAACTAAACTTCCTAATTCAAAAACAACTGTCGTCGTAGAACAACAACTTGATACTGGAGATGTTATAGTTGATATTGGAGTAGGAAAACATGGTTTTGCAGATGGTCATCATGGTCAACCGGTTAGATTACAATATAAAGCAAAAGAACTTATTGAACCTGATATTGATGATGCAGGAAAAATAAAATCTCAAGGTAAAGAAGTCCCAGAAGAGTTCTGGGTTGAAGAAGCAGAATTTACTGGAGGACATCCAGAGAATATAAAATTTGAAGAATCAACTATTGAAAAATTCGGTGATCATGGATCGAATTTTGATGAAGTAGAAAAGTTTGCAACAGGAAAAGTTAAAAAAACTAAACCAACTAAAAAAGCTGAAAGAACTGAATATGAATCAGGAAAAGCAGAAGCTGATGCTGAAAGAGTGACTGATGAAGCGAGAGAGGATGTAGATTTTGATGATCTATCATCAGATGACTTTGCAGAAGGTGGCCGTGTTCCGTTAAGCGGGGGTGGATTAATTAATCTTGCAAAATTAATGAAACTTTTTCCTAAAATCCATAAGGATTCACTTCTTGAAGCTTCAAGAATAACAGATTCAAAAAAATTACAAAAAATGCTTAAGTCTTTTAGAAAAACAGAAGAGGCTATAGATAAATCTCCAAGCGTAGAACTTTTTGATTTGGATGTTAAAGGTCGTAAGCCTAATGCAACCGGCGGCCGTGTTTCGTTATCCGCGGGCGGTATTGCAGGAATGTTAGGCGAATGAACATATTAGATTACATAGAAAACATAAAACAAGAAAACGAAGGTCCACGAATCACGGCCCAGGAACCACGGAACATGGCTGATGGTGGACGGATCGGGTATGAGAATGGTCAGTTAGTACGAAACACGGCTGACGGATCACGGCCAGGGTATCAGGGACCTGGAAAAGGAAGTCCAGGAATTCCTAAACATTATAAAACTAAAATGAGTCAATTGTATACTCCCGAAGTTAGACAGAAAATAATAGATACAAGCAAAAAAAAATTTCAAAAAACACCAGTAGGAGAAAGACTTCAATGGATTGCAGATAATGGAAAAAATTATGAAAGTCCATTAGCGATGAAAAAAGCTTATGAAAAACATTTTAAACATACATTAGGTACAAAAGCAGATGCTCTTTTTTATACTGTTAAAGGTGGTGTTGGTGTAAGCGTAGATCTTGGAGTAGGTAACCGTGAAGTTTTAAAAAAAAGAATATACTTAGACCAAACAGATAATTTAATAAATCCCAGTAAACAAAAAAGGAATGTTGTTAGTTTTACAAAAAAATTTTCAGAAGATGAACTTTTTAAAGCTTCAATAATTCAAAATAATCCTAAAGTTAAAAAGAAATTTATAGATTTATTTGCTGACATAAACAAAAATGCAGGTACTTATGCAGAACTAGGTCCAGAGGAGATGGTTTTAAAATTAAAAAGTAAGGGAGGTTATTTATTAGATGGTTATGAAAAAGGTGGTTTTGATTTTCTTTTCTCTTACCCAAGACCAGGAGATTCCTCACAAACCATAGGGGGAGTTCACAGAGGAATTACTAGAAATACTTTAATAAACGCAGGCATCCCAGTAGAACATATTAAATCTTTTCAACTTGTTAGAAAACCTTTGGAATCGATAGAGAAAATTTTACGTAAAGTTAGCACAAATCCAAATTATGCAAAAAAAGTTTGGGGTGTAGGTTCTGGAACTTCACAAAAAATAGCTAGTGAACTTAATAATTTTTTAGAAGGACAAATAGAAGCTAAAAAAATTGTAAGAGATTTAGATACTATGTTTATAAAAGGGCAGATGAACAAAGAAGGATATAAGGGCACAGTTGATTCTTATCTAAAAACAGATGCTGGAAAAGCATCAAGTTATAATTTTACTAAAGTTTTTGGCGGAGTTCAGTTTGATCACACTTTAGCAAAATCAATTGGAAGAGATTATAAATATTTACCCAGAAATTATTTATTAAAAGGACAATTTACAACAGGAAAATTTAACAGAATTAAAAAAGATATTTTTGATTTACCTTTAATTAACATGTTAAAAAAACACAAAGAAGGAAAAATTAGTGGGGAAAAAATTAAAAATTTTATTGATGACTTTAATAAAAAAACTGGAGGTTATGCTGATTTTACTTTTGATGAAAAAAAAGGAAAAATTGTATATCCTCAAGAAAAAAAAGTAATCTATGATTTAAGCAGGTATTCAAACCCAGAAGTGGTTGCAAAGGAATTAGAGAAAAACATTAAAATGACAATGAGTGACGCATTTCAAAAAGGTTACAAGGGGATTATACCTAAAGAAGATTTAAAAGGTTTTAAATCTAAAGAAGCAAAACAAATATTAAGCAACTTCTGGTGTGGCAAACAACAATCGGCTGCTGGTGGAGGACGTATTGGTTTTTCTGGTAGTTGTTCCGTAGAAGTAAAACAGAAAAACTTTTTAAGAATGACCAATGATGTTGCTAATCGAAAAATTACAGGTGAAGCAGCAGAACAGATTGCAAAAAATGCTGGAAAAGTTGTAGCTAAAGCTGGAAGTAAATCAGCACTTGCATCTATATTTGGTCCTGCAGGAATTGGAATAGATCTTGCATATGAAGTTGGTTCTATTGGTTTTGATATGGCGATGGATAGTAATGTTTCTTTAAAAGGTGCATTACAAAACAATTGGTTGACTGGCGCTTTTATACCTGGAACAGGTCAAGAAGAATATAATAAAGGATTAGTTAAGTTTGATTCACGTGCAAAACCAATGGCAACAATTCAAAATTTAATTGAAAAAATTGAAAGTGAAGAAAAAAATTTAGAACGAATAAAAACAAATCTTGTTCGAGGAGACTATACTGGAGAGGCAAAAAAAGAAATTCTTGCAAAACAAGAAGAAGTTATTAAGAATTTATATAATGACTTTGATAAAGTGGCCCGAAAAAAAACTACCAGTCCTGGGCATCCTGAAGGAGAACAAATAAGATATCTAGCTCTAGAGGAAGGAAGCCCAGAGAGAGTAGCTCATGCTCAAGCAAAACAAGAATATGATTCAATTGGAGCAGCAAGAACATCACAAGGACAAGATAGAGGCATAGACATAACATCAAGTATTGATCAAACTATGGCACCAGAAAAAGAAATTTTAGGAAAATATACTTCAGAAGCTAAAGGACCTACTTTACTTAAAAGAACATCTAAAACTGGTTTTGAAGAAAGTTTAAAATCTTCTCGTGCAGAACCTTGGATTGATTTTAGTTTATTAAAAAATCCACAATATGGAAAATATTCAAAAAGAGAATTAGATCAACGATTAAAAGTTTTTGGAGACTATATGGGTTATGGTTGGACACCTTATGGGCATGGTTATGGAATGCAACAAATGAAACCTGGAATTGGTGATATGAAATATAATAAAGATTTAGGTTATAGACAAATAGCCGAGATAATGGCTGACTCAGAATCAAGAGATAGAATTGCAGAAGCGGGGGGTATTTCTAAATTGGCTGGCGGCGGTATGGTTGGCGATAAATCAGGCCCACCACCAGAATCAGGACCCATGTCACAAGGCTTGCGTTCACTATATAATAATGTTAGAAAACGCTAGGAGTATAAATGGCAGATATAGATAAATCACTCCCGAATGTTCGACACGAGATAAAAGTACCTGGTGCACAAGCACCAACCGATGTTGACATTACGGAAGAACAACAAAGACAACCCGTAGAAGTAACACCTGATGAAGAAGGTGGTGCTACAGTTAATTTTGCACCAGGAGCCGTGAACCAGGCTCAGTCAAACACGCACTTTGATAATCTAGCCGATATTTTACCAGAAACAGTTTTAGATCCCGTTGGAATTCAACTTAGACAAAATTATACAGATTATAAAACGTCTAGAAAAGACTGGGAAAGTTCGTACATTAATGGTTTAGATCTTTTAGGTTTTAAATATGATAATCGTAATGAACCTTTCCAAGGAGCAAGTGGTGCTACTCACCCCGTTTTAGCAGAAGCTGTTACACAGTTTCAAGCCCTTGCTTATAAAGAATTACTCCCTGCAGATGGACCCGTTAGAACCCAAGTCATTGGAATATCCAATCCTGCTAAAGAAGCTCAATCACAAAGAGTAAAAGATTTCATGAATTATCAACTCATGGATCAGATGAAGGAATATGAACCTGAATTTGATCAAATGTTATTTCATCTACCACTAAGTGGTTCGACTTTTAAAAAAGTTTATTACGATGATTTATTAGGACGAGCTGTTTCAAAGTTCGTTCCAGCAGACGACCTCGTAGTTCCGTATACGGCTACCTCATTAGACGATGCGGAAGCGGTGGTCCATGTTGTAAAAATATCAGAGAATGATTTAAGAAAACAGCAGGTTGCTGGTTTCTATTCTGATATTGAATTAACAAAACCTGTCAATGTAGATGCAGACAAGGTTGTTGATAAGAAAAGAGAATTAGAAGGAACCGCTAAATCCACAAGAACAGAAAGCGTGTATAATTTATTAGAGTGTCACGTGAATCTGGATTTAGAAGGTTTTGAAGATGTTGGTCAAGACGGTGAGCCAACAGGAATAAAATTACCTTACGTCGTTACAGTCGAAGAAGGTAGTCAAAAAGTTTTGTCGATCAGACGAAACTTTGCGCCCAATGATCCACTAAGAAATAAAGTCCAATACTTCGTCCACTTCAAGTTTCTGCCAGGACTAGGATTTTATGGCTTTGGACTCATTCATATGATTGGCGGTTTGAGCAGAACGGCAACGTCTGCTCTCCGTCAATTATTAGACGCAGGTACGTTATCAAACTTACCAGCCGGATTTAA
>VTLG01008254.1_pt1 | contig 14551 bp, 18 predicted proteins | sample 4694571 | NCBI WGS metagenome assembly VTLG01 (sample SAMN12604809, study PRJNA352737) | marine metagenome | biome: ENVO:00000447; feature: ENVO:00000209|ENVO:00000569|ENVO:01000036; material: ENVO:00002151; isolation source: viral sequences binned using virsorter ...
CCGATAGCGCCTTATCTATCGCGTCGATTATTCCTACGCCTTCATTCGTAAGTGCTATGGCCGCGCTGACTTCCAAACCTACCCAGGTCAAAATTACAAGATATGTCACCACTGGGCGAACGGTCGCTGAAAGAGTTACCGTCCAGGGGGCCGCACGTTTCATAATTGCGGAGTCGTGTCTATATAAAGCTCTTGTCTTATCAGCGTCAGCCTCGACCTTGGTCTCCTCCAAACGGGCCGCGCCTATCTGAGCCTGGACCTCGGCTTGAGCCTGGATCATTTTTAATTCGTGTTTCTGATCCGACTTTTTATTCCACATGGAAATAAGGGATGGAACCGTCGAGCCAGCCAGCCCGATTACTGATGAAATAATTGAAAGCATGATTTACCTATTTGTGAAATTGATCGGCAACGTCTAGCGTCTCGATTTTCTTCATGGTCAAATAACAATCCTTTAAAAGATTAGTCAGGTTCCTGTGAGTAATAGGCGCAACATAAACCTTGCCCTCATGCTCCAGAATAAACTGAGCCAACCCCGTGAGACTGCCCGCACGTTTTTCCGGGATTACGGTTATAGAGCTTATTTTTTTCTCAGCCATGTCAGATACTCTGCCCCTTCCTTTAGATCGGCGAATGCTTTGATACGTCGCGTGGGAACTTCCTCCGCAGGAGCGACAACACACATGATGGACGCGCCGTATTGCAGACTTGGGAACCCGTGTCTTGTTGCGAATGTGTCGAGCCACTTATATCCTCTGCTTCTTGCTAGAATTACAACCCGCCCATCGCTTAATTCTTCCTGTTGGATTGCCCAGTTATGATGATGCCCGGCGACGTAAATATCCGCATTTTCTTCCCACAAGGCTGCGCGTTTCTGTCCGTGAAGAGGGTTGTAAATTGAGGTGCCTTTATGATTGTGAGCGGCTGAAATCCTAACTTCTGAGCCGTTTTGAAACACCAGACGAAACTTGGCTTGCCAATCCACCATCGGGATTTTGTCGGCGTTGATGGCTTTCAGATAAGTCGAGAAGTCTCCCATCGTATCGTGGTTGCCTATCAGCCAAACTCTCCACGGGATTCCAGCGTCCTGCAAAAACCACTTTGCCAATCGTTGTTCCGTATTTCTTGAAACATCCTCCTCGGCGTACAGCTTAGTTAGATAACCTCCCCAGCCGTCCACGGTGTCACCGAGATTTATACAGTGTATTCCTTCAGTCTCAGCCATAATCTTGACATCATCGCGGAGGAGCTTGACGTGGCAATTCGACCCCAGGTGAGGATCACCAACAAAGACCCATCCCGTAGGCTTGGGATCGTTGACCTTGACCTGAAACCACTTAATCGCATTTTCACGCTTTAGCTTTTGATCGAAACGCTTTTCCAGGCTGTCAAGAATTTCTTCGGCGGGGATGTCTTCATCAGGAAATGTGGGAAGCTCAATAGGGGGAGGGTCTTCATCCACAGATAATAATCTGTAGACTTTGCTGTCAGTCATCCCAAGCTGTTTGGCAACCTCGCGCTTCGACCCCGTCTTGTTATATATCGCCCAAGCCGCTTTAACATCAGGATGCTCCGACGTGAAGATTTTAGCGGCTGGCAACTAAGCGCCTTTTTCTATTGGACGACGGCGGTTATCGACACACAGAACCTGGAATTGCACAATCGGGGGGAACTTGCCTCCTGTAACAACGTCTTTAATCATTACGCTTCCCCTGTGATAACATTGGGAAATATCACTGTACGGGCCGCGCTGGTCATCAATCTGAATCATTGGCATCCCCAAAGCGGTGAAAATTGCAACAGCAAACCACACTACCGTTGTCTCCATTCTTTATAGGCCATCGCCAGACGAAAACTAATTAACGCCAAACCGCCAACAGCGATTAAAAGCTCCAACCCTGAGGTTAGTTGTATCCACCAAGGGATAGAAATAGCTCCAGCGCCTACACTTAAATCAATCGCGGTTTTGTTCATTCTGAAGCCTTTGGCGGTGGAATATATTTATGACCGTTATTATGTGAATCCAAATATTCTTTTCTGAACTGTTCGATGTCAGCGCGAAGTCGATCTAGGCGTATGTTAGCCACAGCATCAGCACGATGAAGTTGCTCCAACTCTCTATGCTGCCGCTCAAGTCTTTCAACGGATAAAATAGATGTCACCACGTTTAAGCGGGTGCGAATTTCAGATTCAAATGAAATCCCGCTATTTTCGACCTTATCAAGATCAATGGCTAACTTGGAAATTCTGTCGTTAATTTCCCCTACTGTATCAATGACTGACTTCAGTTGCTGTTTGGCGACTGCAAGCGCACCCACTATGGCAACGACGACAGAACCAAGCTGCAACAGCAACTTTACATCGACTTCCATTACTCATCTTCTTCTCGACAATTGCATTCACCACATGAGCAAGTCGGGCATATTACAGAGCAATGACAGGCACAGTTATCAGTACAATGGATACAGCGTTCCATTAGGGCTTGGTAGGCCAAGTAAAATTCAGAACTGTTTCGTCATTAAGCCCGTTAGGCAGCTTTCTTAGCTGGTCACGGTACAAGGCCATTTCATCCGACATCGTGGTGTCACTCAGTCCGTAGAAGTCTGTCTCACGCAATTTCTCATCACGTTGCCGTCTTAGCCTTTCAAACGCTCTAGCTGGGGCTTCATCAAGATAAGTTTTCTCCGCCTGATCGCACTGCTTTTCCTCTTCAGCGGTGAGTTGCACTTGTTTGCTGTTTACCATTTTAAATCGAGGCATTATTTTAAACTCCTAAGTAATTCCATTTAATCGTTTAAACAGCATAAAATTTCCATCAGCAAAATTTCCTGTATTTAGTGACCATTTAATTGCGGTTACAGCTTCGTCAGCTTCGCGATAGCCGCCGCCCCAATGAATACACGCCGTTGGCCCCTCATTTGTTGGTGCGTACCCTCTCCACAAACTCAATGTATTAATATCTGAATTGCCAGGATTGAATAAAATCCACTCAAAATTATAACTATTATCCGAGGCATTATCTAAGGGTCTATTCCCTGATCCACAAAACATCGTGTCACCAGAACCAATTTCTCCAAGTGCATTCATGTAAATTGTTGAATTAGAGAATGCCGATGAACTCTGATGAGAATATCCTGATGTTTGATAAGTTGGGGATGACCCAGTTCCATAATTCACATGCATATATTGTGAGTCAGCCGAACCATGCACATCATTGATTTCAATTTTATAGTCATACCCAGCCTCTAACCCTGTAAATTCTATGGTTGCACTGGACGATGCGACAGTTCTTGTAACAAATTCCCAATTGCCACCGCCAGCGGCGGCTTTTACCAGCCCTCCCGATCTCCCGACGTTATTAGAAACTATGCCAGTCATCGGGTTTGATCCAGATACGAAACAACCACATCAACATTAGCCGAAGATGCCGTTGCAGCGCACAAGTGATCCTCGTCTACCAGGACCAAGCGGTCATTGAATATAAAGGTCTCATTGGCTCCGATAGCTTGGTCGCTCAAAATTTCGTAGTCAGTCCCTCCACCGCCGTCGTCTATATAGAGATCGAACGTCTCAGCCGCGCCCGCCGTTTCACACACGCTGATACTCAAAATTGTGTATGTGTGGCCGTTGACTCCGTTGAGAAGGACACTTTCTGAGTTGGTCACCCCCGCTGTGAGAGTGACGCTTAATATTTCACTTGCCATAATTTACTCCTGTTAAAAACCAAGTACCAAAGCCTTACCTGTCGAGGTAAGGGATGGATTCATCGAGCCAGAAACAGCGACCACGCCGCTGCCTTTGGCTGAAATGTTAATGTCCACGTTTGTATTGTCGCCAGTGGCCGAAAGGGTCGGACCCGCTCCTGTTGCGGCGTTTGCTATAGTGAACTCATTTACCGCCGAACCCGTCTCAGAGAATTTCAGTAATTCCAGAGTACCGCTTCCAAGAGCCTGTCCATTGACGTCAAGCTGACCGCCGAGTTGAGGCGAAGTATCCTCTACAACGTTTGAAATCCCGGAACCCTGAATTGGAGTGAGGAGTTGAAAGTTGGTGCCGTCGTATGAAATCAGGCCAATCATATTGGCGAGAATGTCATTAGCCGCCAGAGCCGTTGTCTGGTTCTTGACAATCGATTTTGCTCCAAGGCCATCCACGTTGATCGTCGCTGCGCCCGTGTTGGCATGGTTGAACTTGACCAGATAGGTATCCCCAGCGGCGTATGCAGCAACTACTCTACTTGCGGCCAACACATAAGTATTCGACGAACCCGATGTGGATATTGATCCATTGTTATCCGCGTAAAACCTTGCAAGCATCCCTTCTAATGCCCTCGCACCGTTGTTCACAGTTGAAGGCGCTTGGTTCTCCGGGAATCGAGCCGTATTAGAGGCGTCTGTTACATTCAGGTCTTTGACTTCGGCCATCTATCTATTCCTTACTTATATTTCGGGGGCATAATTTGCGGGACAGCGGTGCCAAATGCAAAAGCCCCCAAGCCGCCTTGCGTTTTCGGAGCACCTGCTAATAACTGACGTACTAGCTCCGGGTTTGATTCAAAAAGTATTTGCGCGGCCCTTGTTCCAACCGCTTCTGGTGGCCTTGTTGCAAAATTGGATATGCCTCTTCCCATCCTACTAAATATACCCGGCAGATTTCCGGTGGCTACATCACCCACTGCCCCTGCTACTTCTTGCGATACAGCGGAGTCCAAATCCTGTTGAGCCTCTTTTCGGAAAGCCGTTCGTGAATTACCAAGTAATCGCCCCTCGTTTTGAGCAAATGTTCTTTCGTTTCTGATGGTCTTAATAAGGTCATCAGAGCTATTACCGAAAATAATATCCAGCTTATTTTTCTGTCTCAGTATGAGAGACGTAATATCTTGACCTAGCTCCGCGCGGCCCCCTATTAATTGCTCCAACTTTTTAATTGTTCCGGTCCGAAGTGCGCGGATTTCAGCATCACCCATTCCCGCAACGCGAATATTAAGATCATCGGCAGATACTCCAGGCTTTAAAGCGAACTGCTCCCCAAAGTCAAAAGCGGAACCCAGTTTCTTATCTTCAAACGACTCCTTTAAAACCTTATCGTAGTTAGGGTTTAAGTCTCCCGCTAACTTGCGAAACTTTTTCCGAAGCTCTTCCATTGAAGCCAAACGGTTTTTTCCGTACTCAGTGGCTAATTGACCAGACGGTCCACGCTTCGGTTCTATTACGTCATCAAGACCCTTCTTTAATAAATGTAAAAGGTGCGTTTGCACTTCGGGCCGACTTTGTGCGTCCGCTAGAACCACATCAAAATCGTCCAACTCAATCCCTTTATTTCGCGCCGTTACTTGAGCTTCCCCCCATGCGTCACGCATAGCGGGGCGGTTCATTAACTCCTTTAATTCATCCGTAAACGGTACCATTTTATTTAAAGCAGATTGAAATGCTCCGCTATCCTCCGTTAACTTAACGCTGACCCCGGAAGGCCCAATAGCATTTTTGAGGGCATTAAACACTCGCGTAGGCTGGCCAGCCCGTCGTGTCTCAACAAAATTAACAGCCTTTTCTAATGCGACTCCAGGCCTGTTTGCTACCGCCTCGCCCATTGCAGAGATATTAGGCCCAACATCGATCAACGCCGCATCCGGGCCCATCTCTTCCATAGCTTTCACGCCTTGCTCTTTAGTCATTTTGTCCCGCGCCAGGTTTCGGGCCACAACCCTTTGGGCGGCTCTATTCGCCATCTTATCTGACAAACGAGATATAACGGGGGCCGCTAACTTCCCGGCGCCGCCTATAACCAATGGGGCTGCTGCACCTAAAGTCGTACCCAGTAATCCCCCAGATACCATGCCAGGTATTTTTTCTCCTGGTGGGGCGTACCCCGAACCCGCTATTGATCCTTCTACCAAACCTACGCCCGGGTATGTCGCAGCGTATCTTGCAAGCCGTGGAGCCTGTTGAATTGCCTTTAAAGTAGCAACCCTCGCAGCTCCTGCGCCTCCCGTTAGCAGCCCACCACCTAATTGCATCCCAAAAGATTCAAGCGGATTAGCTGATTCATACGCCTTATTTCGTGCTCGAATTTGATTAGCTATTTGATCGTATGACTGATCACTAAACGGCGCCCTGACGCCCGCTTCTATTTCTGGAGACCAGCCAAAAGATAGACCCTTACCTACTTGTCGCGCTACGTCCGAGGCCGTTGTCTCAACAGGCTTAGGGCTAGCAAAGTGTTTTATTGCCCGCTGTTCCAGCTCTGTCTTTAAAGCGCCCGATAACTGCCCGTCAACAAGATCAGACCCGGAAACTGTATAATCGACAGTTTGGCCCGTGTCATCGTCAGTAAAAGTAACTTTAAATTTTTTACCATTAGCCATGATCTATCACATCTCTGTTAGGGTATGTGAGACTTTTTTTATGCCAAATGCACCTGGAGGAATCTTTGGCTCATATCTAGTAAATCTGAACATTCTTTCTGGGTCCATGCCAGAGCCTTCGTATTGTTTAACTTGGTTCATAAATGTCTCTCTATTTCTTTGAACCCCCTCTTGAGCTGCATAAAATTGCGACTGGGCTAATTGCATTAAACCAGCCCTTTCTTTTTCTGTAAGTAATCGCCCATCCAGAACTCCTTGGGCTTTTGCGTACCAAGCAGAAACAGCCCCGCCCGTATTGGCTGCTGCTGTAAACTCCCCTTCCCTAACAACGGAACGAGGATCTAACATTTTCATAAATCCAAAAATAAGGGCTAAATCTTGGGCGCCTCGTCTTGTCATTTTACCGGATGGCGTAAGTCTATCATCCTTAAAAATATCATCTGACATCATGTCAATTTTTGGTATTTTACCCGTCTTATTAACCATTTTAAGTTTTGCGAACTGCGAGGGGTCCATAAAAAGAGATTCCAGTTGTGCGTAGCCTTGTATCCTTTCTTTTAATGGGGCTACAATTGTTTCATAGTCTTTGCTATAACCTCTCTCCAATTGTATTAATTCCTTACCATACACTCGGGGGTCTGTTCTTACAGTCTCCTTCTGTCGGGCTTCTTGTATTTCACCTATAACCGCTTGAAGCTGTTTACCGCTAGGGTCTGCTGCATGAGCCATTCTAACTCTTTCCATGTCATTAGGCTTTAAAGCGAAACCAAGTTGTTTCTCAAGCACTGTATTAAACTGTTCAGAAACCTGATCTGTTGTGGGCGAGGTTGGCAATGCGCTTGGAGTAACTGGTTCTTTTGACCCGCCATATTCAAACTCTTCCGCGTAGACAGGGTCAGCCTCTGTTAATGGGGTTGTTACTTGAGGTTTTTGCGCTTGGACAGGATTTAGCAACCTGGCAAAATATTTTTGTCGATTAAGCGTATTTTTTAATTTTAATTGATTCAGTTTATTCGTATCCATCATTGACTTCATCTTAATGGCATCTATCATCTGGTTACGATAAGCCTGGTTACCTGACATTAACCCTTTACCCAGACCAGCCCAAGCCTCAGCTTGCCCTCTCTGTTTCGCGCCTGGGTCTGTCGTCGGCGCTCCAGCCGCTTTCATTTTCGCCCCGAAATTAAGCAGATTGGAAAACAGGTTCTGTTGCTGCATTGCCTGTCGATAGCCTGGGTCCATCATTTGAGTAAAGTAGGAGTTCATGGGGTTTTGTGGGGTAGCCTTTCCTCCTAGCATCCCTTGGGAGCGAGGCCCGATATTATACGACATACCCGTGTCTGGATTTTTCCATCGATTACTCGGCATTGTCCATCCAGGGCCGCCGCCACTAAACAAATTTAATAAGGGTGAGAAAGGATTACCCATTATCTAACTCCTAAATACGTTAGGAAACGCGCCGTATTGACCAAATGGCCCGCCGCCGCCGAACACTGACCCGCCTAACCCCGCAAGAGACGCGATATTCCCCAGAACATTACCCGACGTATCCCCATAGATCGGGGTCGAGGTTGAAGACGATCCACCGTACTGACCTCCAGCAACAAGCGCCATATAGTCGGCAAGGGCTTTCTTTTCAGCGGTCTGTTCCAGATTAAACCTGTTAATATCCTCCTGTAACTCTGACGCCGCTTGGCCTTCCTTCGCCGCTCCTACGGAAAGTAATTGTCCGGGGTCAACGTAATCCTGTGCCGCCATTCCTGGGGTCGCTGAAGCCGCCGCCATTTGTCTGGCTTTTTCGGCTTCATATCCCTGCATCAGTCTGGCTTTTTCGGCTTCATACCCCTGACGCTGCATACCGTAGTCACCGAAGGCCATCTGTGTGGATACGTCGCCCAACTTATCAGCGAGGTTCTCCTGCGCCCTATCTATAGCCTCGGCCTGTAATCCACTTCCATACCTTCCACGGCTTGAGAACGCCGCGTCTATCCCAGGCTCGACAACACTTTCATAATTCCTCGTAATCCCCCTCGAAGCTGCGTCTATTGCACTTTGAAGATAGGGATTATTCTGCTGCAAATAGGGATTGTCCTGATTTAAAAACGGATTCTGCGCCAGCATATCACCGCTCGCCGCACTTCTTATCGCTTCCTGTCCTGTTGACACAAGGGGAGAACCAGCCCTCGCCCTACTCTCGATAGAACCCAAAGCCTCTGTCGTAACAGGGTCGAACGGAACCACTGTAGACCCAGGAAAGAATGTTTCAGGCTTTTCCAGAACATCCGTTTGCGCCCTTTGGAATCCCGTCTCAAGGAACGGCTGTTGTCCACTCCACGGGTCGTTGGTCTGGGTAACTACCTGAGTGCCTGTTTGCTGCGGTTTTGAGCTTTTCATTTTAACATCTTTCTCATTATCAATTCGTTTCCATCGTGTCCCGTTACCTTATATTTAATGATTTTCTCCCAGCCCTTTCGCCCTACCAATTCGATAGCGAAACAGCCCTTGGATTCTGCCCATTCCTCGATTGTCTTAATATGCTTGATCCAGCGTTTTAAATTATCGCCCGCGCACATAAGGATAGAACACAAAAACCCGTCAGGCTCGTACAGCATTATTTCAGTTATGCAACAGGCTCTGATCTGTTCGTCCCATGCTATCCAAAGTTGATAGCGTCGTTTTTTTAATCCTTCTAAAACATCCTTCGCAGTCTTGTCCGAACCCTTATCCACAACCCTCTGAATAAAAGGCTCCACGCTGGGCCACACGTCGTCTATCTCCGACCCCGTAACTCCCCAGAGTTGTGTTATTACCAACCGCCCCAATAATCTTCATTAGATTGATTAGACATATCATGTTCGACAGCTTCTGCCATTGCGTCTGCCATGTCTCTGGTTTCATTGTATCCAGCACCAGGGCCAAGTATTGCTGCCGCTTCATTTAGTATAGCGCCCGCTCCTGTTCTATTATAAGTATTTAACGCTTCTTGATTTGTGACATTATTATCACCGAAGTCTTGATAACCGACAGGCGTTTGCTGGGTATAGAGTCCTTCAGGAGGTCTGTCTCCCTGACCCATTATATATGCCAAGTCTCTGGCGTTTGCATATTGCGGAACCACAGATGTTGAGTCATCTTCGTGATAAATCGTTCTTGACGGGGTCTGCACTTGGCGGGTTGGATAGCTGCCCCCATAATCCTGGAGCATATTATAAAGATTTAACGTGCCTCTCTGACTACCGCTGCCGCCTGGGTCCGTGGTTCCCCAAGTCGCTCTCCCTGTTTCTGGGTCAACAAATAAGTTTGAATCCGTCGCTGGGTTGAATTGGTGGTAAGCGCCTAGCTTGTTTAAACCAGCAGCTAACAAGCCTAAAAGACTAGCTCCGGGGATTTGACTTCCCCCAATCGCCGTCATCGCTGGACCGACATACTTCTGCCAAGGTGCGTCTTCTCTAGCCAACGCCCTAATCTCACTAAATGGCATTTGAGCCGCCCCCTTATGAACGGGATGGCTAAAAAGATAACCGCTGCCAGGGTTAACAGGCTCACCCTTTGGGCCAAAAAAGCTGCCTCCTACAAGATCCGCTGGGTCTATTGGTACTGCTGCCGCTTGCTCACCTGATAACTCTTGAGTAGGTGCTGGTTGAGTTTGGCTGGTAAAAAATTGGTTAGTAAAATCCCCTGTTTCCGTATCTGAGTCTGGCAGCATATCCCAATTTTCTGGCGGTCTCCACGGCGACGGTTGAAAGGCTCGATGTTCTCTCCCGGACCCGTACATTGTAACCGGCCCAGGATCAGGGAACCTAGTAAACAAATTAGGTGAAGAACTTATAGGCATCAAACCGTGGGAAGGGTGCATAAAATAACCGGGAGGAGGCTTTTGATCCACAGGTTGGGGGATTGATGTCCATCCTATGCCTGATAAACTATCGCCCTGAGTTAGTCTAACCATGAAACGTTATCCTGAATATCTTATCCGTGTTGGAATTATTCGTGTGCGTAATTGTCACTTCACCGTTCTTTCTGCTTGCTTCCGAAACGTACATACTCGCCACTATCTCAGCGGCGTTTGCCGTGGTTGGACTCCAGTGTAAGGCCGTCTCCAGTCCTATCCTGTCATCCGTGAATGTCGTGCTTGCCGCATTCGCCGCCAGAGTCCACAGGGTTGCGTTGTTCAGTTTCCCCTGCATAACCCTCCGTGACCATTCGAGGGCGTCCCTCAGGAATAACCCTGTATTAGCCGTTGAAGCTGTAATGCCGGGAAATTCACTCATCGTCCATAAATGCTGGAGCGAACAAACCTCCGCCCGCTAAACCATATATCGGTATTTTACTTTTTATAATACCTTCAGTTAAAACTTGTTTTGGCGTCAACCCTGTAGCTCTCGACGTCCTCTCAATCGCTTGGTTAACTTCCTCAATCATTGGTCGAGAACCGGGATACCTAGCGCCTTCACGAGCCTTCTTGGCACCCGCCCAGGCTACTTCCTGGAACTCTCTTGGCGAAACATTGTGCTTTTTCGCTAAGTTGATAACAACCTCTTCATAAGCGCCGTAACTATCGCCAGCGGGTTCAGCCAATTTCGGATCGAACAACTGGCTCATTTGTTTATCAATCGTTGCCGACTTGGGGTCACCAAGAAAGTTACTCTGGAAATTAAATCGTTTAGGGTTTGAGGTATCAATGCCTTGGTCACTAAACTTCTTATGCATTTTGACATTACCACTGACATACTGCCCGCCAGCGGGGAACGGCATATCATAAGCAAATTCGGGGTATGGTATTTTATTCTCTTTCAAAAAATTACCATACATGGCTGTTCTTAAATTCTCTTTAGGAGACGCCCCGCCCGTAGTCGCCGCCATTGACTGTGCAAATTTTTCTTTAAAAGCCTTCCTCCCAGCCTTCGGGCCTAATTCCTTGATAAATGCTTCTTCCAGTTGGCGCATATAATACCAGTTATTTGAGTTCTGTATTTTTGTGCCTTCTCTAAAAGCATCCTCCAAACGAGCAATACCGTCAGGATGTTGTGCTTTCAAACGGTGGAGTTCTCTTGTTTCAGGTTTTTTCGCCCATGCATCTTTTTGAGTGCTTGACCCTATATTATAGCTTTTGGGGTTAACATCCGACCTTTTGCTGACATCAAACATTGGAGTGTAATGACCAGCGTCAATATCTTTTTGAGCGGATTTGACTATTTTTGCCATTTCCTCCGCTTCTGGAGACTGTCGTTTAGCCGGGTAAACCAAGGTTGCCGGATATTCTTCACCAGCCCTGACCTTTTCATCCCAACGAAATTGTTTGTCTGCCGCTGTCCCCAGCTTCTTGGCGGGGAGTCCTTTTTGGGTCGGCTTAAAAACTGGCGGCATTATTGGAGGGTAAGTAGGTAGCGGTTGCGGAGATCCCGAAGGTACGCCGCCAGGGGCGGTATGCGGCCCTCCGCTACCTGTTGTTATTTTACCAGAACCAGTGTCCCCAAACAACCCTTTTGCGCCCTTTTTCACGCTCGCTATTGTCCCAGGAAAAGCCATAAACGGAATAGCCGCCGCAGCCATACCGAGGTTCCCTAATGCCTGTCCGTAGTCTCCAGCCTGTATGTTGGGCATAACCTGGCCCGCATCCCTGCCCATGCCCGCAACGTCAGCCTGTGGGCCTACGAACTCAGGTGCAGCCGTAAAAAACTTCCCTACCTGTTTACGCGAAGGGACGTTCAACCCCAGCCTACGCATAACCTCCAGAGGGCCGGGAACTCTTGTGAAAAAGTCAGCCATTACGCCGTCCCGTCAGCGGTTATATCTGCATCTACTCCCTGTGCGTGAGTCCACGTTGAACTGGCGGCTATATTGACTTGCGCCCTTGCATATCTCGATGAGGTGGTAAAATGCGCCTGACCGTCTGCGTCTATACTCGAAGCCGTTCCCGTCGTTATAGAAGTCCCCACGTCGTCGCGTGTTTTAAGGGCTACTGTCACATGCGCCGTGTTACTAACATCGACATAAGGTCTGATACCGTCTATCAGAACCCTCTCTCCCCCGCCTATCTCCTGTGATTCAATCGTTGCAGCAAGGTTAACCCCTGAGAATGTCGCGTTCTTCTTATCGGTATCAAAGACCGCAAGCACGTCCTTGCCTCCCGTCCAGATCCTCGAATCCAGACTGTAGGGAAGGTCGTCCAGTTGGCTCTCGACAGCGTCCAGACCTTCTAAAGTATATCCCTGCGTCAGGTCGGTGAATAACACCTGAGAATTAAACTCTGCCTCGGACCATTCTTTAAGACTCCAGTTATAGAGAAGAGCCTTTGTCGCGTTTGAAGTCGACCCGGAAGGGTAGGTCCACATAATTACTTTATTGATAGGATCGCTCGCGCCCCATACCAGGTGAGGATAATCTTGCTGGAATCTACTGAAGAAAGTCTTGTCTACTTTCTGATCGCCTATCGGTATAGAGTCCTGACCGTTAAATTGATAAAAGCCATCGTTGGCCAGGTAAAAACATGAATCCCCTATATTGACCACACTTCTTGAAGCTATCGTTCCTCTGGCTCTTTCCACTTCGTAGAATTCGAACACTGTTGGCGGGCCTGAATAAATAACGCGATACACGGCGTTGTCCATGAATATGACCCCGTCCGTACCACCTACCGCTCCCGTGATCGCCTGAATCCATCCTCCTGAAGGAAGATCCTGTCTGTCACTTTGCTTGCTCGCTGCGTCTGCGCTTCCAATGGTCGGCCAGTCAGTGGGATCGTTTATCGCTGACCAATGGACTCTATTCGCTACTGAATCATCCGCCGAGGTGTAGGTGTTCCCCAGCATGATAAAGTCTTTAATCTGGGCGACGTGCCTTGCCCTCGGAGCGTCGGAGTCAAGATCGGCGAATACCGTAGAAGTGCCCATAACATAGCTCTGGGTATTCGTATTATGACCGCTGACCGCTATAATTCTTTCACCGAACTTTGCAAACTGCCATGTGTCATCGTCAGCAACCGAAGGCGTGGTGGAGCCTGTAACGTCATTATAAGTCGTGCTGGAGAGCTTGTAGAGTTTACTCGTATCCCCTGCGAATGAATTAACATTTCCCGCTGAATCCCTGAACGCAGCCGCGCCCTGACAGGTATTAGTTATAGCGCCGGTCAACGCCGCCAATGTCCCTAGAGGGGCATAGGAGTGCTTCGTCCTTGGGATGACGTTCTTCGCAACCGTACTAAACTGGCCCCCTGCGTCGAGGGCTGGCTGATCGGGTGCAAACTCGCCAAACGGGATCATAGATAACCGCCCGTGTTGACGTTAAACTGGTTCCCTCTTGCAAGGCTCGCATCGTGCCGCATTCTAACCCTGCCCTGAGTTTTAGAGTTAAGACGGTTAATCTCCTCAATAATCTCGTCTCTTAGAGGTTTATAGAGAGCCATTCTATCCTTGGCCTGTCTTGCAGCCGCCGCCTCGAAACACGACGCATAAAGATAGGCATCGGGATAGTTGGTCAACAGCCAGTTAGTGGAATCAGACGTTATATTATTGGCCTTATAATAAACCGCCTTAGTCGCATAAGACTGATCCGCGGGTCTATCAAACTCATACACCGTCGCGCCAACCCTATAAAGCCGGGGTTGTCCTGAATCCGTTGACCCCCAATAGACCAGATCAGCGTCTGTCGCCGGGGTTAACTGACTCAAGTCAGACGTATAATGCAATCCAATATCCGACAGGAATCCCGTAGGCAGAGAGGCGGTGCTTGCCGAAGAGGAAATAGTAACCGTCGCAGTGGCCCGCATCTGGTGCGTTCTCAAGCGTCGATTAAGAACAGACTCACCCCTGAGGATGAAATCATGTAAAGCGTCCACAAAGCCAGAATCATTCCGGGAGAACTCTGTCAGAATGGCGTCTTTGAGGTTATTAAAATTAGCTAAAGCCATTTACTTCTTCTTCGACGGTTTCTTCCCAGCCTCTTTGGGGCTTTCTTTCCATCCGCTGGGGACGGTTTCATCATCCTGGAAGAGCTTGGACACAACCTTGTCCTTGTCTTTTTTATACATCCACTTTGGCATCTTTATCTCCTAAAGAAGTGGGAGGGCCGAAGCCCTCCCTGTGGGGGTTAGTTCATTTGGATACGACAGGCTAATTCTGGCCTGATGGCTTTATATCCATAGAGAACGTCGATACGAGTTGGGAATGTATCGGCGCTTATGGAATA
>VTLG01009987.1_pt1 | contig 14551 bp, 20 predicted proteins | sample 4694571 | NCBI WGS metagenome assembly VTLG01 (sample SAMN12604809, study PRJNA352737) | marine metagenome | biome: ENVO:00000447; feature: ENVO:00000209|ENVO:00000569|ENVO:01000036; material: ENVO:00002151; isolation source: viral sequences binned using virsorter ...
CATAGTTTTATAGCTTTCGGGTCACCTACAGAAAGTGCTTGAATGAATACACCAACATCACCACTCTGCATTATTTTATAATAATATTTAGCTTGAAGTCCACCTTCTTCTTTTTTTAACATCATAGGTATTAGATTTTTCATCAAGTTTTTCATTTGAGAAAATGATTCACTTGTTGAAGCTTCGTTTAATAATTTTTTTAGTTTAATCATTATAATTCCTAAGTCGGTAATTTTAACTTTACTCTTGACCAAAGTTTACCCAATACCACGATTAATTTTTTCTCACTCATTTTGTTCATTTTTTCTTTGTCTTTATCTTTGACGGCATTGTATAACTTCATTAATAGATTTGCTGATTGCATATCTACTGTTTGTCCTCCAACTTTTGCATGTTGTTTATCTTTTACAATTTTTGCAATTTTTGCCATACCACCTATTGGTTCTACTTCTTCTTTCATTTTTTTCTTTTTAATCAAATGAGGACCTGCTGGTTCTTCACCAAGTTGTCCGTTTTCACCATATCCACAAGTTCCTTCATTCATTTTAGCTAATTCTTCACGAACCATTTTTTTAATCAATTCTCTAACTTTTTGTTCTCTTTTCACTTTTTCTGGTTTCCCTTTGTGTTTCGTTGAAGCAAAATCATCAACATCATCTTTATCCATTGTTTTAGCAATCTTACCAGCTTTTCCCTTTTTAGGAATGTCACCTTTTTGCATCGCTTTCACAACTCCAAAAAACCTTTGTTGTGATTTTGATTGGGCTGGCATTATAGTAACTTTCCGAAATCTTTTTTATATTGTTTAGTGAATCCAACTACATTCTTTTTATAATTATCCAAAAAGTCAGATGCCTCATCATCTAATCCTTTTTTTCTTAAAGTTTCATAAAAATCTAAATAAGACTTCTGTAATTCTTTTAAAGATTTATCTATTTTTTTGGAATGTTTTTTATATTCGTAAGAAGGGCCTTCTTTAATGGTATCTTGTTTATATCCAAATTCTTCTTTAATAGAATTTAAAACTTTATTAACTTTAGGTTTTGGTGTTTTTTTCTTTTCACTATATCCCATTAGTTTTTTATAATTCATTCTATTCTCCTCTAAATATATCGTTGATTATATTTTCAATTTTACAATCGTGACAACACACACCATCTCTTGTTCCAACACCTTCATTCAATTTACCTTCATTTGTTGGTGATAGAAATGCTCCATGTGTGGATGGATTTGATACAAAGTCAAATGCAATAAGTTCAAAGTCTGGTTGAACCTCTACAGTATCACCTTCTTCTTCGTGTATTTCTTTAACTGAACCTAATCCTCTTGATGATATACCTAACTTAATACCACTCTTAAATAATTCTTTTAATATGTTTCCCGCAGGAGTTCCTAATACTTCAACCGTACCAACTAAATCATTGTCTTTCCAATGCATTTCCAGTACATTATGTGACACATTATTTAAATTAACAACAGATGAATCAGGATGGTCGAGTTCTCCTAACGCTCTTCGTTCAGCGATTTGAACCTCTTGATATTTTTTAGCTTCTCTAACTAAAGTTTCTTTTGGATAAACTCTTCCGTTTTGATTCTTTGCTTCTGCTCTTTGCAATACACCTTTAACAACCAATCTCCCGTTATTATCTTTCATTGATTCATTGATTTGTTGAGGTGTTATTTCAAATGGTATATAATCTACTATTATATTTTTCATTATCTTACCCTCACATATACGAATGTTATATCACCGACTGCACCAGCAGCATCAGTTCTTCTCCAAGCCACAGGACTACACTCTACTTTAATTCCACCAGCATTTGCATGATTTACTTTTGAACCAGTAATATAACTAGCTAAATCTTGTGTTGTTGTTCCACCCATAGACGATGTGGTTTCATATAAAAAAGCATAATGTCCAACTGAATTTACATTTACATGAGTAGCTCTTTTTGTTACGATATCAGTTGTAGGACAATCGGCAGTACTATACCTTAGTCCATAATGTTCATTAGGAACTAATTTTGATGAATCATTTGGGTCCGGTTTATAAAATGGCATTTATTATCTCCTATTTCCAAGTCGCTCGTTTAAGCCATATATCTCTCAATATGTTACCAACGACATCTCTTATTAATTTTCTTACAATTTTTAAATCTTTATCATCAAGAGCTTCTGACACGAATGAATAACCAGTACTCTTTTTTAATCTTTTTTTCTTTTTCTCTTCATCTTCTTTACTACTAAAAGCAAATGGTGTTGAATATCCAGCGACATTACCAGTGGTTGTTATTTCTTCTAATGATTCCTCATCTAAAAGTTCCATAGTTAGTTTTTTTACTAACTCTTTAAATAACTTTCTGTTTTTTATTTCCACTTTTCTTTAACTCCTTAACAAGTTCTAAATATCTCATTGTTTGAACAACATATTCATCTTTAACAACATCTGATTTATCACTTATTCCACAGAATTTGTCAATTGATTTTATCGCCTCACTCATTTTAATTTTAACAACTTTATCTTGTAAATTTTTAGAGTGTGTTTTTAAGTCTTTTTTCAAACCCTTTACAATCTCCTTTAAAGTATCTTTTAAAGAATTTGTATTAGATACATTGTTAATATACTCTCTTAATAGATTTTTTTGAGCTCCACTCAATTTTGTATATTTTTGATTAAATTTTTCTAAAAGAGTTTTATAAGTAAGGATTCTTAAATCTTCATCATTTGGTAAGGCTTTTACAGTTTCTGATAATTTAATATTTTTATCTTCAGTTGTAACATGTTCAACAATATTAAAAAATGATTCTGTTTTTTGGTCAGGTGATAAAGATTTGTTATATTCGAATAATGTATAAATAGATGCGTAAGTTTTGTAATTTGGAACTTTAGAAGACATAAATTTTTGAAGATTATAATTTGATTGAATCTCTTTTATTAAATTATATCTTTCTCTTCGTAATGTAGAATTGTTTAAATCACCCCTAGCTTTCATTACTTCATTAATAAAATAATCAGCTTTTGAATCTGATTTAAATTTCTTTGTAATTAATATATTATATAGAGCGAGTTCTTTACCCAACTCTGTATTTTCGTTAAATTTATCTTTAACGATGTTTACCGCTTGTCTATTGTTTTTATTTAGCACATCAGATGTAATCTGTCTTAGCAAAAATTCAAACAATAATCCAGTATTACGGATTTTATTGTGCTTTACTTTACGCATGCTTGAGTCTCCATTGTTTTTGGATACTATTTATGTAATTATTCATATATAAATATAAACTTTTTACTAAATATGTTAATTTATTATTCTTCATCTAAAATATTTTCTTCGCTTAAAATACTTTTAGCTTCTTCATTTTTATTAAATTTTTTCTTCAAAGAATTCATCAATCCTTCTCTTGCAACAATCGTTCCACCCTTTGATGTAGCCAATGGTGATTTACCTTTGAACTCTCGTTTTCCGTATCGTTCTCTTTCGTATTTTGTTGCGTCTTTTAAGTCTTTTGCTGAGTATTCATTCCCAAATTCTTTCTTACCAGTTCCACTTCTTCTGTCACCACCATGTTCACCAGTTTGTTCTTCAAACTCATCTTCACCAGTTGGTTCTTCACCACCACCTTCAGCTGGGTCTGTTCCCTCAGTTTCAATTTGTTCCATTCTAAATGCTTGTTTTCTATCTTCAATCACACCATTGAATACATCAATCTTTTCTTGGTCGTTTAATTCAAAGATATTATCATATATCCATTGTCTTGAAAATAATTTGTTTTCAATCAAGTCATTAGCGATTTCTTTTTTCTGTGTTAATAATTCTAACTTTTCTTGTTGATGTATCATTGATGGATTCGTTAATTCTAATTCAAAATTAATTAACTCCGCATCATCAAATCCTTGTGTGTATAAATGAACAATTGCAATTTTCTCTAATTCAGCACATATAATTTTTTGTAATCTTTCAATCGTTCTTGCAAATCTTACATCTTCAGCTGCCAATGTAGCTTTTGAACCAACATTCTCATCATATCCAAGAAATGCTTTTGGTATTTTTAAAGCCGCCATCATTTTGTTTCTTAAATACTCAACATCTTCAATCGCACCATCATTACCCAAACCTGGTAAAGTGTCAATTGATGTTCCACTATCCCCACCACGAACAGGTAAGTAATAATCCTCTGTAATGGACTCCATATTATATTTTAAATTATAATCACCATTTGAATCCATAACAGGTGTTTTTTTCATCTTACCAATGATTTGTTGCATAAAGTTATCAACTTCATTTGGTGGTATGTTTCCAATATCAACTTTGAATATTCTTTTCTCTGGTGCTCTCATCATTCTATGAATCAACATAGCATCTTCCATAAGAGTCAATTGTTTAAAAACTCTTCTTGCACCCTCTAACATTGACTTACCATATGGTAGATAATTTGTATCTGCAAGATTTCTGAAATGAGCTATTTCATAATTTTCATAAAGTTTTCCAGGTTTTGAAGTTCTCATAGTTTCATTATATTCTTCCATTTGAAACTGAACAAGTTTTGGATTGGATGAGTCATGACCTTCTAATCTTGATATTTCATATACCGAAAGAGGTTTAACATTTACAATACCATATTTATCTAATATATCCAAATGTAAATAAAAATCACCATATTTAGTCATATTTCTTATATAACTCCATAGATTAAATTCAATATTCATTATATCATAAAATAAGTTATGTAAAATTTTATGGACTTTTGGATTGTCGGTTTTTATTTTCATTATTCTGTTTTCAATATTATCAACCGTAGATTCATCACAATAAATATCTAATGCTGATGATATGATTGGGTCAGCATCCATTAATTCATAATCTCTAAATAATTCTTTTCTAGCCACATCATATGCACTTGCATTTTGTTTAGCTGCGTAAGATGAATTACCATATCCACCAGAATGAATTTTATTGTATCTATCAATAAAATTTGATGTTAAAGCTGTTTGAGTAAAATCAACATCTTTTACTCTAACTTGCCCACCCTCTGTTTTTCTCAGTACAATACTGTTTTGAAATAATTTACCGAGTCTCTGTAATATATTTTCGTCTGCCATTTTTTACCTCTTATTTAATTAACCAAGTTAAATCTTCTTTTTCACCATTACCTAAATCCACTTCATATGGATTCTTTTTTGGTTGTCCCACAGAACCTACTCCAAAACCTTCGGCGTGTTCAGATTTGTTTCCATTTGATTTCAACATAGCATTCATTGTTGCCCATTGTTGATTATTTTTATCCTTCTGTAATCTTAACGCTGTGTCTCTAACCCAAAGGGCTATTGAATAAGACATAACCAAGTCATCGTTATAACCTTGCATTGCTTCCGCTTTTGAATTTGTGACTCCACTCTTGTATATAAATACAAACAATTCATCAATTAATCTATTTGAGTGAATCTTCACTAATTTTTCTCTTGTATATTCTTCCATTTTTGCTATTACCAATGGACGAGTTTTTAATGTGGTTGAAAAACCAGGAACCATATTTCTATCTTGTGCTCTGTATTTGTTATTCACTTGATGTTCAACATCAACCACTTGTAAATCTTTTGATTGGTAAAATAAATTCTTATATCCTCTATCAATAATGGTTTGTATTGTAGCCCAACCAATGTTGTTGTTCTCAACTACTAATAATGCATCATTGTATTTTGTTGCAACTTCAATTAAGAAGTTTCCATAATCTGTGGTAGACAATTGTCCTTTATATTCAGCAACTTGTTCCATATCATCAACTTCAAACACTTGACAAGCTGAAAAATCCGTTCCATCACCACGAGCCACATCCGCAACCACTATATATTCTTTTGTATAATCAGGTTGTCTAAATACCCAAAATCCTCTATCCATTCCTAATTCTTCAACAGGTGCTTCAATTAATTCGTCTTTATACCATTGTAAAATCTGCGGGTCTACAACTGATTGTCCACTTGATAGAAAGTCTGTATCACACTCTTGAGCAGCTTGTGAAGGCCCTAAAATTTTATCTTGTTCTTTTCTCCAAACTTCATCTCTGTCAGGATGGTCTGTCCAATGTAATCTAATGGTATGAAATTCATTCGTTCCTTCTTCAGCACCTAACCATTGTTTATGAAACCAATTACCCACACCATTAGGTGTTGATAACGCAATACATCCACCACCAGTTGATAATGTTTGTTGTGCAGCTGTCCATATTGTATCTATTTTGTCAATAAACGCAGCCTCATCAATAATCAATAATGATAGTGCTTCTGAACGACCAGCTGATTCATTTGAAGCGATTGCTTTTATCTGTGAACCATTTTTGAATCTTAATGATAATTTGTTTATCTCTTCTGTTCCAGTCTTTAACCATTGGGGTAATCCTTCATACATCACTCTTACTTTTGTAACAAGGTTCTTAGCAGTTTCTTTACCCGTAGCAATAACAAGAATATTCTTATCATTGTGAAATAACATCAACCATAAAGAGTATCCAGCTGATAAAGTCGATATACCTAATTGTCTAGCTTTTAAAATTATATTGTAACGATTATCTTTAAATTCTGTTAAACAATTTTCTTGAAATGGATATAAATCAAATTTAACTTTACCTTTTGTAGGATGTTGAATCGTACAATACTTTCTCATAAAATGCACAGGATTTTTTGCACATTCTAAGTATTCTCTTTGTATTGCTTTTTTTAAATCACTCATTTTAATCTACCAATTCACCTGCTATTTTAATTGAACCCGCTGTAGTTATAACACCTAAACTAAACCATAACCATTTGTTTTCATACCATTTTGGTTTAACTTCTTTAACTAAATCATTATATAATTTAATTCTATCATCTAATAATTTATTTTTTTGTATTTGTAAAGTTAAATAAACTTGAGAATTTTTATCTTTTTCCTCATATAATTTAATCATATTTTCTAATTCTTTGATTTTTACATTATTTAACTCATTGTTTTGTTCAAGAGTAGAAATGTGATTTTCAATATTTATTTCTTCCTCTTCAGTATAACAAGTACCTATACAAGGTTCTTGTGTAAATGTAAAAGAAAAAATTAATAGTATTGATAATAATTTATACATTAATAACCTCCCCCTCCACCAGTACTTCCACCACCTGTTGTTCCACCACCAGTTGATGTTGGAGCTGGTGCTGTTGTTGATGTTGTAGTAGCGGTTGTAGTTGTTGTTTGAGTAGTTTGATTACTTTGTCGAGAAACTGTTGTTCTTCTCCTCGTTGATGGTTTGGATGTAAAAATATCTTGTTCATTACCATCCATAGTATGTTGAGTCATAAAGTTAGATGACCTACCCTCTGGCCTAATAGTATGATGATGTAAATTTACATTTTTTGGAACTAATCTACCATCTGCATAATAATATCTACGGTTTCTTTTTCCAAATCTTGAACCATCACCAGTAACAAAAGTTGTTACTACATCTTCATTTGATGAAACTTGAGATTGTAAAGATTGATTAATTGTTCCCCCATCAGGAGTTTCCACTAATTTTTGAGAAAAACCTGACAAAGAACCATCTTGAGTTGTATAATAATGATTTCCAACTCTTACAACTTTACCATCGTAAGTTTCATTTGTTCCCTCAATAGTGTAAGCCATTATTTTCCTTTACCAATATTTTTTAATTTACTTCTCGCTTTACTTACAGTTTTCTTTTTTGGTTTTGTTTTTTTATTATTTTCTAATTTTTCAAGATGTTTCTTTTTATTCTCCAAAGCTCTTTTTAAATACTCATCAGTTTCTTTGGAGGCATCTATTTGCTTATCAATAACTTTAGTTTTTTTCTCATTGTTTTTTATATTCTTTTTTATTTCTTTTACTTTTTTATTTTTATTAGAACTTAAAAGAACTAGGGTAAGAATACCCCCAATGAAACTAAAAAAACCAACTATATATTTCCATATTTTTTTCATTATTTTTTACCAAAAGGTAATTTATCCCATACAGGTTTAATTACCATATCAAAAATAATGTCATCTTTATCTGTTGGTGATAATCTTACTATTTTTTCTAATGTGTAAAATCCTAACATTATCCATTCCCAATTTGTCATTACCCATTCCATCATTGTTTTTCTCCTATGTGTTTTTCTTTACTGACATTTCAACTTCACCATTTGCTAGAGCATTTGCTAATCTCTCATCAAATGGATTTTCTTTTCGTTGTTTTTCTATTTCATCAATCCATTGAATCATATCTTTTTCAATAGCTTCCATATTGACTAAATCTTTTAGTCTTCTATAAGCAAACCATTTTATTGGTTTATCAGCTTTTAAATCTACTTCATAATTTAATTGACAGTGATAACATCTACCATCAGCTTTATAACAATCTCTATCCCACGGCTTTCCAGTTTTATCACTACAATTTTTTTTGCAATTTTTACATTGTTTTGAAAATGTACCAACAGCTGCTAATTTTGTTATTTTTGAACGATATCCTTCTTTTTGTTCCCATTCTACACCATCCGAATCAAACCATCTTTCTCCAAGTTTTCTATTCGCATGTACATTGTCTGAAATATATCCAGATTGTATCTTTCCACCATAAGTTCCATCCAACATAGATTGAACTTTTGCTAAATTTTTACTCTGTTTTGCCATAATACCTCTTAATCTTGTATATATAAATATCTAAAAATAAATTAAACCTGTAATTTGATTAACTGGAGCAAATGCACCAGTAAACTTATAAGTTTTTCCTTTGTATTTAAACACCAATCCCTCACTTGGAACAATAGCTTTCGTTCCACCAATCGCGTTTAATCTATCTAATTGTGTTTTTAATCTACTTAATTTTTTAATGTCACCACCACTTTGAACTACTTTGATAGCTTTATCTAAATTCTTCACCATATTGCGAACTGATTTCTTTGGATTAGCTGATATGAATCCTTTTACATTTTTCAGTATTTCAGCTCCTACTTCAAAGAACAATATTTCAAATGGTCTCATGTTTTCTTTCACTTGTTTAGCGTGGTCTTTTTTATCAAAATCTAATATCTCTTGTGTAACATCTTTTCTTCTTGGATTTATTTCTATGTATCTTTTCATATCTTTTTTTATATCAGCAACTGAATATGATTTATCAAAGAAAGCCCATCTTTTAACTAATCCCTGTGAAACCATTGAACTTATGTTACTTTTAAATGTTTCACCTATTTTTTGTTCCCACCATCTTTGGTGATATAAAGCAAGGGTATCATTTTCTTTAAGACCATACTGATGTTGTAATCTACTTAATGTTCCTAAAAACTTACTTTTCATTTTACTAAAGTCTTGATGTTTTGGAACATCTAAAAATACAGGCTTACCAATTGAATATTTCTTTTGTATGTTTTGGTTTCTTTGTTGAATCATACCCGCAAGTATTCTACCACTACCTTTTACTTCACCTTTTACATTTCCTTTATCATCATAAATTAATGCTCCGTGAAATACCAATTGTGTAATATCGTAATCAATTACATTCGCAGAAGCTGGATACATAACTTCTAAATTCATAAAATTATATCCATTGTTGAATATCTTATCTCTTTGTTTATCTGAAAGGGATTTAATTGCTTTTTCTAAATCTTTCATAGCGAAAACAAAAGCATTTTTAATTTCACCTCTACCTTTAAATTTACTTGCAATTCCTTTTGCATCAAGAGCAGTCTTTCCACCATTCTTAATGTGTCCTTTATTTCTAGCTGCTATAAGTTTTCCATCTTTCCAACTTACCATTATGTTTTGACCATCTAATTTCTCTGTAACATTATCTTCACGATTCAATTGTCCACCTAATCCTAATTCGATGATTTTTTTCAAATCACCAAAAGTTAAATCTTTGTCATCAAATGGATGTGCCATATGTCCATAAGCACCACCTTCATTTAGTAATTCTTGTTTCCACCAATCTTTTGAAAATACTGATTCTTGAACTTCTTCTTTTTCTTGTTGTTTAATTGTATCAACAGTATCTTTAGCAATTTGTTTTCTAATATCTCTTTCTTGTTTAGTAAACTTCATCAATTCATAACCAACTTCTTGAGCTTTTGTTCTCATCGACCTAACCCATTTATCATATCCTTTTGTACCAGTTAGATTTTCTTGGTTGTTTGGTGTTTTTCCTGTTCCAATTCCAGCTGGTAAATAAGATACAGAATTATGAGGGCCTATTGGCCATCCATCTAATAATTCAAATTCACTTGGTGGTAAATTGTCTGTATCACCTTGTAAAATATAGTTAATCACAGTCCAACCTAATTTTTCTGCTTCTACTTGTCCTCTACCTTTATAATGTTCTGCATTTTTAAACATTAAACTTGGACCCGAATCCACCCCTTGAATAGCACCAGAATTAGAAGTGTTTGAAGATTCAAATATTTTACTAATATCGAAATGAATTAAAAACTCATCTATTGGATGATATTGATATTCTTTACTACTATCTGATTTACTTCTCGCTTTCTTAACTCTTTTTCTAATCTTTTTCATATCATCTTCATTAGGATAACCTTCTTCGGTTTTTTTAACAATTCTAAATTTTAAAGCAGGTCTCCCATTAATAAGTAAATCACCTTTTTCATTAAAGTCAATTGATTTAATAACTACTTTTTTGTTTTTAAATCTACCCATCATAATTGTATCACCAACTTTGATTGGAAGTTTTACTTCTTTAAGTGTTTCTTCTGTAGCTAACCTTATCATTTGAGTGACTATTTGTGGATTAGCTGTGATATAATTAATAATTTTTTGTCTATTACCTTTCATTAATTTTTGTGGTATTTTTAATTTTTTTATTAATTTATCAATTGTCATGTCAAATAATAAATCTTTTTTCTTTTTGTCAAATAATTTTGGATTTTTAGGTTTTTCATCAGTATTATCCCAAGTGGTATGCATAATATCTTGTTCAAATAATTTTTTAAATTTATTTGTCATCATTTGAAATACACCTTTATCATAATATCCAAACATCTTTTTAAATAACTTAGCTCTTTGTTTATCATCAAACTTATCTGAACCAAGTAATTCTCTCATCGTTGTTCCACTAACCTCTTTACCACCAACTGATATTGAAACATGTGGTGCAACTAAATAATATCCGTGTTCTTCATAACCAACTAAATTCTTTTTATTCTTTTTATAATCTTTATAGTATTTACCACTACCACCCAATCTACCAGCATCTTTAGCACCAAATACATAAACAAAAGCTGTAGTATCTTTATTAAACTTCTTTTGAAGATTTTTTGCAACATATGGTGTTTTTTCTTCAATGATTTTGGATGAAGGAACACCCATTTTAGTCATATGTCTAACTTTTTCTTTAAAGTTCATTGGATGTCTTGGGGGTTTTTTTATATTGGATGTAGAAATATAAGCCTCATCAACTTGTTTAGTTAACCATTTATATGTTTTATAATGATGAGGACCAAATGGTTGAAATCTACCACCATATATACCAACAACTTTTTTAATATTTGAGTTGGCTTCTAAAATTGGTTTTATTATTTCTTCTACAAGTTTGTTCACAATATACCTCTAAGTAATTTACGAATTATTTACAAATAAAACAAGCATTTTTTTACATAACATTTTTATTAAACCAAGCTTTTAGTTTGGTACTTAATTCATATGAATCATCATCATTTAGTTTTCTTGATTCTTTTCTTAATAAATTAATTATTTTAGTAAACGCTTTATCAGCTTTTCCCTCTGTAATTTTTTCTTCCGCTTCTGCTTTAACACAATTACGATATGTTTTACCAAACATTTTTTTTGTTTTACGAGTTGGATGTGTCTTATATCCTTTTTGACACTTTTCTGATAATAGTTTTTTTAATTTAATCATTATGTATACCTCAAATATTTTGTACTTCCTCTAAAGAATTTAAGTAATTCATCTCTATCTAAAAATACAGGTGCACCTTTACTAGCTTTAAATTTAATACCTTTAAAATCTATTATTGCTTTAACACCATTTGGTAATGTTAATGTTTTTCCTTCGTTAAGTTTTCCTTCTGTAAAAGACCAACCCATTCCGTGTTTACCTGAATTATTTCTAATCCATTTAGCTAAATACTTAACACTTTTTTTATCAAGTTTAATCATTCCTTTTTTACCAACAAGTTGAACAAATTGTCCAGGAACAAAGTTAGCATCTTTCATAGTTGAAAGTCTTACGGTTTTTTCTAATAATAAGTTTTTTAATTTTACCATTTTTTACAACTCCAATATCTAGCCTTATGTCTTGGACCTGGATTATCACAATTATGTCTAGCTCTAAATGATTTTCTAGCTGCAGGGTTAGACTTTCTAATTCTCATCGTTCCACCTTTAGCATCACCACCTTGTCCAAAGTTAACTTTAACCACATTACCTTTTGGATTTTTTACATAAACTTTGAACTTTTTAGCATCACCTTGCATAATCTTACCAAGTTTTACTTTTCTTCCTTGATATTCAGCTTCATGTAAATCATTTTCTCTAATGTATTCAAAAGTATATCCATATCCTTTCCCATCCACTTCATAAAATATTTCAGTTGTTTCTTTTACACAATTCGGCACCATTCTATCACCTTTTTTCTTCATACCAAGTTGTTTATATCCAACCCAACAAGTTCCTCTTTTTTCTTCAATGGATTCTTTCTTTTTAGATTTATTACCCCAATTAGCAGCACCTACTTTTCTACATTTAACCAAAGCACCACTTGCATAAGCAGAGGGCCATACATCATAACGAGCTTTGACTTTATGATAACAAGCATCTTTCTTTTCTGATAATACTTCGCAATACTCTTCAAGAATCATTTCTGTTAATTTTTCTTTAGATATATCCATTACACTCTCCGATTTTCTTTTTTTAACTTTTTTATATCCAGAACCATATGGAGCAGCTTTACCATCGTGGTTGAGTGCTACATTCTCGTTTTTCTTTTTAGTAATTTTTTTCATTTTATTTATATAAGCTCTATAAACACCAGCTTGAGATGTCTTACCCATCTCTTTTGCTCTTTGTTCCATAGCAACTGCTGCTTGTATTTTGTGAGCGTGTGATTTACCACTTCCGTTTATTTTACTCACACTAGCTTTTGCATCTTTTACCGTTGCAAACTTTAATCCTTTTATAGTTCCCTTTGGGTTCTCATCCGTGTATAAATCCGAATGTTTCTTTGAACCTGCTGGTTGTCCTTTTTTTCTTGGTACTCTTGGATTCTTTTTTTCACCCATTTTAATTTGTCCTAATGGCCTTGGCCCACATCTTTTTCTATATTGAGCATCACTTTCACCTGACTTCTTTCTTCTTGGATTACAATCCTTAGGCACCTGTTTTCACCTTAGTGGTTTTTTGTCCTTTTTTTCTCTCACCACCTTTTTTAGCATCACCTGCTTTTTTCTGTGCAGCTCTTTTTCTATTAACAAAAGCCGCTATACCTTTCTTTCCAAGTTTTGCTGCTTTGTTAGCGGACAAACATGCAGCATATGCTTCACCTTTTTTACCACCACCACATTTACCAAGTTTTTTACCTGTTGAACTATATCTATCCCAACCACCAGCAGTAGTTCCACCACCTCCACCTTTTTGAAACCACTTTCTTAGATTTTCATTAGTCATTTCTTGTTTTTGAGCTCTATCAATAATTACACCTACATGCATTTGAATAAAATGAGTATCTTCCTCCTCATCACCATGATTAGTTATTTCAGCAATTCTACCTAACTTGAATGATATTGTATTACACAATTCAATAGCGTGGTCGATTGGGTCGTGGTCTAATGGTTCTTCAGCAACAACTTGTTTTTCCATTTCAAACAAATGGTCGAAGTCTTTAGCTGTTTTAACAATTAAATCTTTTGCTTCTTCATTTTGTATTAACTTTTCATACAAAGTTGTTGCAGATTTACAAATATCAAAATGTTTAGTTTGATAACCAAATATATCAATATTCTCACCACCACCAAAATGGTCAGGTGCATCTGCTGGATATTTGTTTTCTTGTTCTTGTTCAACCAATAATGATTTTAATTTAATCATCGTTTTCCTCTTCGTCCTCTTCAGTTGCTTCGTGAGAATGTTCTTGTATTTCAACAACCTCTAACATTTCTGTTGGAATGTTTTTAATTGTTTTGTTTCCGAACTTTACATCGTATTTTGTAATAGTTCCATCTTCGAATAATGTGTGATGAATCACTTCACCTACAACATCACCATACTTTTCTTTATCGGTGGAAGACTTCCACTCCATATGAGTCGCTCAGTTATGGGCAACTTCTTTATTTTTCTTTAAGATTTGAGGATGAGCATCAGTTTCAGCAATTACTTCTTTGATGATTTCTCTCAATGTTTCTTTTGTTAATTTCATAGTTTGACTCCTAATCCGACTTTAAATTGAAAGTCTTCTTTTTCATTGTAATATTCATGTTTATATAAAGCAAATACATTAACCTTTTCAGATAACCATTTTTTAACTTCTGATTTTAAATTTACGATGTTATTTACATCTAAATCTGTTTT
>VTLG01013504.1_pt1 | contig 14550 bp, 20 predicted proteins | sample 4694571 | NCBI WGS metagenome assembly VTLG01 (sample SAMN12604809, study PRJNA352737) | marine metagenome | biome: ENVO:00000447; feature: ENVO:00000209|ENVO:00000569|ENVO:01000036; material: ENVO:00002151; isolation source: viral sequences binned using virsorter ...
GTCCTAGAGTGTCTTGGAGTGTCTTTAAATGTAGTAACCATGTCATTGTCTGGTAAACACTCAGTCATACCTGTTCTCTCAGCAAATTCACTCCATTCATATGTGAAGATGGTGTCTTTCTCAAACTCTTTAAATGATTTCATGTTAGCCATTTAATAAGACCCCACACTATACCAATGATTACAGCAAGACCAATGGCGGCTCCTATGAGTAGTGGTACTAATGCACCAAGAGCTCCAGCTGAATTGCCTAGTAGAAATGGAGTGGTTATAGCTACAAAAAGTTTATTCATTTCTTCTTTCTCCTCTTATATACTCGTTTGGTTTTCTTCTTTGGTTTCTTCTTACTGGGTCTATTGGGTACTTCTGGATCATCAAATTGCACTTCTAATGATGGTGTAAATGGTATATTCTCCTGTGAGATTGCGTCATGTATATCCTGGTTGGTGTTATACTCTGGTTGTATATCAGATCCGTTCCATGATTTTCTCTCGTCTTTGGAGTCTCTTGCCCATTTGTCTAACCAGAAACCCTTGGAGAAAAACAGATATGCAAAGATAGCTCCGAGGACTAGGAGAAGTAATATCATACCACCACCATCATTGGTATATGAATAATCTGTCCAGTTAGTCATTTTACGACTTCGATCACCGTAGGTGCCGTGCCGAATAACCATGCAAATGGAGCATCTGCCATGATACAGTATAGACCAATGAATATGAGTCCTATGATAACCAATGCGCCCTTGTTTATATGTGAACCATCTGGTTTAAAACCAATAGGTTTGAGTTCTGCCATGTTATTTCTCCTTGAATTTAGAGTATATGATTACCAGTATGAGTATAATAATACCACTAGATGTGATGGAAATCACATCTTGTACTATACTATTCCAGTTAATCATCTTTCTCTCTGTATGTAAAATTTAACTAGTCCATAACACATGGCACCGAATGCTACGACTCCAATGAGTACAGCGAGTATTTGTGCCGTTATGAATGCGACTTGTTGTGACAAATCTGGAATCTCCCCATATGTGTGTATATACCAGTTCAGCATTGTATTACTATTTAGTTGTTTTCCAATATGACCAAGGTTTACCTTCGTATGTCCATTCTGGTGTCTGTTTTTTACCAGAGCCTTTGCATAACAGATATATTATATATACGTTTCCGAGTATATACATGACGAGTAATGAAAGAAAAAATCCTCCTACTATATCATGTAATAATGGTATATCTATGATATAACGTGAAATCTGCCATCCTATCACACTTGAAACTCACCATCATCTACTGGAAACTTTCCAACTTCAGGAATCTCTGTCCATTTGCGTTTCATATTAGGATCATTGGAGCCTGTAGTATCTGGATAGAGCTTGGTTACGAGTTCTTTCAATTCGATATTCTGTTTCTCCAAGACTTCTATCTGTGACTCTAGTATAGTGCATCTTGTCCTGAGTTGACTTACTTCGTTAAATTCTGATGTGTCCTCTTTCATGGTATTTCTCCTTAAAAGTTGTCACCGTGACCAGCGTAAATGGTCTATGTCTTTTTCCATGTCATATATGAACCGCCTTTACCATCTGATTGTGATACTCTCTTTATTTTATGACCGTTATACATACGATAATTAGGAGAGGATGGATCATCAAAACCAGCTCCTTCAACAGACTTCTTATGTGCATCCACACCTTGTTCGTTCATAGCATGCTGTCGATTTAAAACATTCTGAACCCTTTGTTGAGATGCAGTTTGTTCTTCATCATTCAACAGATAACCACGAGCAGCTACAGTTGCTATTGCTCTTGCCTTATCTCGTATAACGACTTCTCCAGTTGGTAATGTCTGTATAGCTTCATCTATGGATGGTACTATATTCGTTTCAAATAATTCTGCGGCACTATCAATAGTAGTAGAAGTGAGAATTTTCGTATTGTTTGCAGCTGCAAGAGCAAGACTATCGAGAATTTGAGCATTTGGTATCTGTCGTTTAAGTGCCATTAGAGTACCACCTAAATCTGGTGCTTGGTCTGCAAGTGCCTCCAACGCACCAGACGCATCTGCTACTATATTTGGTATTGCAGATGCAGCTGCACATGGATCAAATGATGCACCAACACTCAATGCTGAGGAAGCTAAATCACTCAGATTAATATTTGCCATTCCTTTAAGTGAAGTTAGACCACCAAATTGAGATGTGATACTGGCAAGTGCAGAAGCACCAGGTGCAGATGCATATGCAGAGATTTGATCTCTCAATGATGTAAATCCAGATAAAGATACTGGTATGTCTGGTAAAGACGCAGATATTTTTGACTTGATACCATCAATACCACTCTCAAATGTTTCCAAGTATGAAGATACATCAATTGGTGAAGTTAAAGTATTTTCTAGGTCTAAAAATCCAGATACTTTAGCACTTAATTCTCCCTGTATAGCAGAAAGATTTATATTTAATCCACATATTGCCATATATTAATCTCCTACAAATACATTATCCGAACCTTGTGCTGTTGAAGGTCCACAATGAGCTCCACCAACAGGTATGCATAAATCATCTGGTGCCGCACTATCTGGTGTATGATTTACTACTTTTTTACCACCTGCATATACATTATTTGAACCAGCAGATAATGCTCCTGCACCATCTGTATTTGGATCACCATTAACAGATACTAATTTACCATTAGCATATACCGTACTCTGTCCAGTAACAGTCGTGGTTGCACCACACAATCGAGAATCACCATGTCTATGTATTTTTTTTAATGCCATATTATCCTCTTATGGATTCAACTTAATATCTGTATCTGCTGTAATTGTTATATCACCACCACCAGTAATATCTATAGCATCACCAGTATCAATACTCAAAGTCGTACCAATATCATGTGTGCTATAAGTACCAATATCATGTGTGCTATAAGTACCAACATTATGTGTGCTATAAATACCAATACCTTTTGCAGACCAACCAGTAATTGTTTGTGTATAATTACCACCAACATTATGATGACAATCTCCTACACTCGTACTAATTTTCATATCATTCTTACTTGTTAATGTAAATGTATCTAATGTAGTAAAGAATGTTTTACCAGAAACACTAATGGTATAACTACCTGGCGGTGTATATCCAGCACCACCTCTTGAAGTCGTATCAGCTGTAGTACCGATACCATATTGTACACTTACATTCTTCTTAATCGTCTGGTCTAAATGTCCAGTAAATGTTTCTGTAACATCACCACCAATATTGATAGTCTGATTTTTAGCAACGAATAAATCATGGTTTTCATTAATAACAATTTTCTGATTACCTTTGACTTCTTTTGTATCATTGCCCATTATCTTGGTTCTCATTTCACCACCAACATGGAGATGATAATCACCAACAACTTCTTGCACCAAGTCTGCCATATACAATACACGACAATCACCTTTGATTGTTAAATTACATACACCACTAACAGATATATTTTGACTACCAGCTATTATCTCATAATCATTACCAACAACTTTAACAACTCTTGCACCATCTGGTTGAATTTCTTCATATGTTCCAGCTTTATGGTATCTATGCAATCGTTCTGCTGATGGTGTATCGTCCCATTCTTCCACATGACCAGACTCACTCATACGAACATGATTATATGGATACTGAGATATATTTTCAACAGATGTTAGATATGTTGTATCACTATCTTCTGTTCCACCATATCGTGGATTTGGTTCATTCCAATAATCATGGTTATAATGATTTGCATCTCCTTCATAAGAACCACTAACCAATAAATTACCATCAACAGTATTAGGAATACTCGTACTTATATTACCAGCAACACCCATTGGTATTCCAGTTGCATAAATTCCTGCTCCTTCTTCTTGTGGATCACCACGATTTCTTTTTGCTCGTTTGTTCTTTAAAGATGTAGCATTCTCACCATTCTTAGTGCCAACTTTAGTTCCACCAATACCACGAGCCAGTCTATTGGTATCAACTTCACCAAGTAATTCTTTGCGTGGAAATATTCCATTAGGATCATTAAATCCTCTAGCTGGATCGGACTTCTTCTCTGGTGTTCCACCAAATGTTCCAATAATAACTGGTTCTTGTGCATTTCTTCCATCACGAAAAAAACCAAAGACCCAAGTACCTTCAACAGGTCCTAATGGTGTCGTACCAATTCCATTCATAGCGGCAGATGTAATTGGTTGCATTGGAGTAGCCCATGGCAAATCCTCAGTCGGTATCTCATCTAAGTCATCAACATGATAACCAAACACACGAACACGACAACGACCAAGTTTTAACGGATCAGTACGATCTTCTACTACTCCTTGCCACCATGTAAAATCACCATACATAATTAACTCTCCTAAACAAACGCTACAGATTCTTTTCCTAGTTTTCTCGGCTGACGATAACCAGGAAAATTATTAATTCCATCTTTCGTTAATTGTAAATTCATTTTATATGATGTACTGCCCTTGTCATTTGAAATTATATGACGAATAGCAGTAACCATATACTTACCAGTTAAAAATTTATCCCACGAATCATCTGGTTTCAACATTCCACCATGTGGTGCTGGTACAATTAATCCAATAGTCATACCAACGCGTGCAAACTGTAAACCACCACATTGAACTTCCATTGTCACACCATTATAAAAAGACATATGTGCTTCTCGTTGTAATCTCCATTCTTCAACATGATTTTCATATGGTTCTGAAGATGTAGTTCCAAACATTTGATTGTGCTTTGGATAAAATGTAACAATACTATCAGTATAGTCACTCATCCTACGACCTCCTTCAATACCAATATTATCAAATCTTGGAGGTGCATATGAATTTCTAAATGTATTTCCAACTTGATATTCTGTTGGTGAATTATTGATTGGCGGGTGTGGTGATAAATGAGTATAAGTATCCCAATCATCAAAACCACTATAATCAAATTGTGCAATCTTTTTTGTTGTAATATCATGTGTGAGTAATTTTGATGCATACATACCACTTTTAACATTATCTATTATTCTAAATTGATTCATATATAAAATATGGTCAGCTTTAACTTGTCCTTTAAATAATGCTTCAATTTGATGTGCATCAAATGCTCGAGGTGTCAAAGAAATAGTCAACATAGCAGGTTGTGTAGCTAATGTCTGCAAAGTTTTAAAATGTGAACCTTCTAATGTTTCAAAATACACATAACTAACTGCGTGTTCATTCTTTTTTGACCTTGCACGACTAGCTAACCAATTAAATGCCGTATGAGGATCCCAATTTGGTATAATACAAGTTTCTGTTCCATATGATGGCTCTATATTTATCTGTTGTCCACCAGAACTACTCCTTCCATCATTAAGATACTCCTCATATATCTCTCTAACAATCTCAGATGCAGGTTCACTATATGACCTACTTATACGAGAATGTAAATTACTCATAAATTTTTCAGATACTAATTTAAGAGTAAATTGTTGAGAATGTTTTCCTTCTCTTATAAAACGATCAGCAAGGTCATGGACTTGCATAAGTGGAGGACTCATAATAAGTTTATCATCATCAGGCGCGCCTGTCATTCTCATTTTACATTCGATTGTTTCTTCACCAATGATAGGAAGCTTTTGAGGAATATTATATCCATCAACTAAAGTAATATTACCAGTTAAATGATTAGAAAAGATATTTTCGTAAATATTTAACTCAGACAGATGTGGAATCAAATCATATGCACCAGAAGCTGCATGGATAAGAAGTTTATCTATTGTAATATCGCTTACATTTAATTGTTCTGCCATAATAAACCTTTATTATTGAGTTTTCATCAATCTTTTAAATTCGTCTACGACCGTCATGGCCATAGAACTTTGTAAAACTCGTATGGGTCTTTTAACATCATTTCTTGTTTCTTCGTGAATCCAGTTAGTAACAGAAGTTGCACCCGCAGCATCTGAATCAACTTCATAACCATCTGCATCTATATAATGATGTATTGCATTAATATTTGCATATTTTTTATCAACAAATTTCTTTAAATCATACTGTGTCAATGGCCAATCATAATATGGATTTAATAATTTAACTCCATTAGTAAAAAAGAATAACCAATGTAATTCTGAATCACCATAAAATTTGTGTGCAAGTATATCAGGTCGCTCACCATCTACAATTGTATGTTTTATAAAATAACTCGCACCAGTTAAAGGTTCAACGATTGACCCATCAACATCAGCCCAACCATGACACTTAACCAAAACTCTAGCAAGTATATTAGTAACTCTATCATATTGTCGTTGATTTGTTACACCACGAATATCATAAGCCATTTTTGGAAAATATTTAAAATATGCCATATTACCATCCCTTCTCTACATCATCTGCCATGACAAGTTCTGTTTCACTAAATGAAAGACCTAGATTAACAGCTACTGGATTACCACCTTTATATGCAGTCCATATACTCTGTGGTGTATAATTAGTTTCAACATTCGTACAAACACATGGTTTGATTTTTGGTATATGTTGATTTACAGTATAAACTTTATCTACATTGGTAGCTATCTTATTTGGTTTAGCTACTCTTGCAGAACCAGATTCTAAAGTTAAAAAACTAATATGAAATTCCATTGGATATTTCATAAATCCATGTCCTAACATTCCTTCAGACCATGAAGGCCTCGAATGTAAACGAAACATTTTTAAAATGCCCATTACTTGTTGCACTTCTTCTAAGTTTCTCGGTCGCATTACAAAATTAAAAGTAAACTTACGAAAACCAACTCCTTGAAACATCATTTCCATATATGGATTTTGTGCCATACTCATTGCTGATTCAATTCCATGTTGTATCTTACTTCCTTCTGAAACAGCTGCGACTAAACCACCTAACATTCCACCAGCATGTGGTATACGCAACAATTTCATAAGATATCCCATACTACCACCAAATGCAGCAGCAGTAATATTTCCTGCTTGACCAGCAATTCCACCAGCAAAAGCTTCACCAACTGTATTTTTAATTGCACCAACCCATCCTAAACTAGTTGGATCCCAATTCGCTGCTTCACTAAACTGAATCTGATTCGGCATATTCATATAAATATTGCCTAATGTATTCGCAGTCGTACCATGTGATGTTAACGCTCTTTGTGCAGCCACTTTACCTTTCAACGCACCATATGTTTTACTAAATGGTTGTAAAAGTTTTCCTGAAGCAATTACATCTTCATAATAATCATCACTCGGTGGTGTTTTGCCATTCTCAATCCATTTTGCTCTAATTTTAGCTTTTGCTTCGTCTTGAAGGACTTTATCAGATACACCATTTTTTTTAAGTTCTGAAACTTCTTTCTCTATTTCTGTACTATAAGCCATAGCATTTCGTGATTCTGACATTGGATTTAAAGCATCTATTAACTCTCCCGCAGTATCTCCTACTGCCTCAACAACTTCTTCCAATGATAGACCAACTCTCTTTTTTACTTGAAAACAAATAGCTTCTGGAAAAAAGTTTTCTGGATTTAAATCCAATGGATATATCAGAGTATCAAACTTACTAGGGTCACCAGCAGCACCAGAAGCATAAGGGTCTACTGTGGTTCTCTCTCGATTAACCACATCCATGTCTGAAATTCTTCCTTCGTGAGAATATTCGACTGTTGACTCACCACCTGCGAAACCTTGTTGTGCTGGCATTTATTTACTCCTTTAAATTGTTCTTGCTAACTTCTCTGACTTAATCCAAACTTTCTTGCTCATACTTCTACCACCAGATTTTGTTTTAAATCGTTCTGTTGGTAATGTGATTGCTAACTCCCAATCCAATGGATGCACTTGAAGTATCTTGGAACGAACATCTTCATTGCTATATTGTTTATATATAGCCTTTGCATATTTAAATCGTCTATTAGTCTGTATCATACTTCTAAACTTTCTTGCAAATAATTTGGTTCTATCACTATAATCTTGATTGTTTAAATACATTAACATATTACCAAGAAGTACAGCACGCAACTTTGGACTCAAGTAATGAAAATTAATACCAGAAAAATTATCAGGATCCTCATACAATAAAAAAATTAACGGAAATTCATCATACATATCTCTTGGTTCTTTTGGTCTATATCTAAAAAAATACATACGACCTAATCGTATATCAGTAATTCTTCGACCACCAGTTCTCAACATATCCATTGAACGAAAATTCAATCCTTGTTCCAAAGCATAATCTTGATACCATTCTCTCGCTGCTTCACTTCTTCCAATAATACCTACTTGTTTTGCTCGTTTATGAGCCTTTTGAAAAAACGATTCTTCTTTTAAAAACTTTATATGTCGGTCAAGAGTTTTTATTACTCTTGTATCAGTAACACCAGCCACTTTAGTAATTTTTCTTCCAGCAACAATTACTCTTGTTTCACTTACCAGAAAACCAGTTACTCGACCCTCTGCTACTGCCAATGATGGAAAACCAAGTGGTACTAAATGTTTCATATACATACTCCGTTCACTAGGAGTAAATTTTTTAACTATGGATGCAAGCTTTGGATGTTTAGCAAGATCCGAAAGTTTTTTTATTTTACCACCCGTCAAAAGAGATGATGCAGATGAAAATAAACTTTTAATTGTATTACTCTTTGATGCCAAAAATAAGCCACCAAGAATTTTCTTATCACCCTTAATATCTGCTGATATAAGACTACCGAGATATGGTTTTGCTATTGCTGTTGCCATTTCGTTTATATTTATAAGATTTTTGTGGAATATCTAACTCTTTTTCAGTCAAAATAACAAACTCCATACCACGTTTCTCTGCCCATTTACGAGCTGCCTTCCATTTACTCTGATTTCGTATGTATGTTTTCAAGTCATTCTTATACTTGATAGAGATTCTCTTTCGTTTCTTTGGTGGCTTGCATTGACTCAATGGTTTCACTTCAATGATATACTTCTTAATCTCTCCTTCTGCATTTCTTACTTTAGCATAGAAATCTACGAAATATCGTCTACTTTTCTTCTCAATCTGATTATAGTATGGTATAATGACATTCTCTGAACCCCACTCCAATACAGACGGATGACGATCCAGATACTTCATGTATTTAAGCTCCCATGTCGATCTATATATCACTTCTTGCAAATCAGCTACATATTTTTCCTTATTATGTACCTTATATCTTCCAATTGATTTCTTATAATTCATAGTAGTTGTATAAATATAGTGAGTCACTAGTATTTATAACGGAGAGTAAAGATGGCACAATTTCCATGGCTAAAAGAAGTAGCAGGTTCTTATGTAGACCCAGCTATTGCTAATGGTGCAAAAAACATAACAGATAAATTATCGTCACTTTTACGACATAAAAAAGGATTCACACTTGATAAAGTAATGGCCAATGTCAAGAACGACTTTGCAAGGCCTAACTTATTTGAAGTTCACATTGATAAAGTAGCACACGCTTCTCAAGAAGCATTTAGAATAAATTGTTATCAAGCACAAATACCAGGAACTAATATAGCTACTTTAGACAGAGATGTTGGATTTCGTGCTCCAGCATATCAAAAATTATTTGCTGATACCATTCTTGGTTTTTATTCTAGTGGAGATTTAAGAGAATTACAATTCTTTCAAGCATGGATAGATAAAATTGTAAATCCAAAAAATAATCATTTTGGATATTATAGTGATTATACAGGGCGAGTACGAATTAAACAATTAACTCGTAAAGGAAATCTTATCGGAACATGGACACTACATGATGCATTTCCAAAAGCCGTTGACCCAATACAATTAGATTATGGAACAACTGATACTATTATGACTGTAAATGTAACTATGACATATAGACACTTTACAGCAGATTTTCCAATGGCAAAAGTAAAAGATGGTAATACAGCTCTTCCAGATACTTATGCCAGGAGTAGTAATACTGCTATGAATAAAATAGATCCGATGTGGGAAATTGAAAATGAAGGATGGAAATTCGGACAAAACTATCAAGGTTCAGATGCTTCAAATTTTGATGTAGGACCTGATGAAGATTAATTAATATTATTTACAATCATTTTATATAGGAGTGAATGAAATGAGTTTACCAACAATTGCAGTACCACAATATACTTTAACAGTACCATCAACAGAAAAGGAAATTAAATTTAGACCTTTCCTAGTTAAAGAAGAAAAAATTCTTCTTCTAGCAATGGAAGGAGAAGATCAAGATCAAATCATAGATGCAACAAAAGAAATTATCCAAAATTGTGTTTATGGTGATATTGATGTTAATGCATTACCAGCATTTGATCTGGAATATATCTTCTTACAATTACGAGGCAAAGCAAAAGGAGAAATTCTTGAATTAAAATATAAATGTCCAAAATGTAAAGGAGAAATTCCAATAGCTATTAATCTTGATGACATTAAAATTGTAAAACTTGATAAACACACCAAAACTATTCAATTAACTGATGAACTTGGTGTAGTAATGAAATATCCTGATTTAAAACTTCAAGAATATATTGGAAAAATAACAAAAGATCAAAGTCAAATTGAAGGTTTATTTGAAACAGTAACTCATTGTATAGACTATATTTTTGATAAAGACAATACATATCCAACTAAAGACCATACAAAAAAAGAAGTAGTAGATTTTTTAGAATCTTTAACTGACGACCAGTTTCAAAAAATAGCAAAATTTTTTGAAACAATGCCTGCTCTTAAACATGATGTAGAATTACATTGTAAAAATAAAGTTAAAGGAAAAAGTAAAGAGAAAAAAGAATGTGGATATAAAGAAAAAATGACTCTGGAGGGACTCGGATCTTTTTTCGGTTAGCCCTTTGTCAAGACTCGTTAGCGAATCTGATACAAACCAATTTCCAAATGGTTCAACATCATAAATATTCACTAACTGAATTAGAAAATATGATTCCTTGGGAAAGGGAGATTTATGTCGGTCTACTTATAAAGCATGTGCAAGAAGAAAATGAAAAACGCAAACAACAACAGCAGCAACAACGAGGATAAGTAAATGGCAGTTATAGAAGAAACTTTAGCCAGTTCACTTAGTGAAATGCAAGAAAGCTTAAATAAAATAAGTGACTCGACCGCTAATATGGAAGGATTTCTTTCTGGTAGTGTTGAAGAAATAACAGAAGGTGATAGAGCACAAAAAATTCGTGATGCTGAACAAAAAAAACAAACTGGTTTCTTAGCTGGTCTATCTAAAAAAGGCAAAGATGATAAAGACGAAAGAGGATTCTTTAGTAGACATTGGAAAAAACTACTTGTAGTTGGTCTTGCTTTATTTGCCTTAATGAAAATACCACTTAAAACTTTCGCACAAATTGAAAAACAATTGAAAGAGATGATGAAAGGTATGAATGATATATTAAATCCACCTAAAGGTGAAACTATACTAGATCAAGTAAAGAAAAAAATGGGAGAAGTTTATGATGGAATGAGTAAGGGAGAAGTAGCAGCTGCCACAGTCGGTGGAGCCTATCTAGGCGCACAGATATATAACATAGGAAAATCTATTGTAGGTTTTGGTTTTAAACCTTTCAAACAAGCATATGATGCAGGCAAGTGGGGATTTAACAAAGCAAAGCAATTTGGTAAATGGGGTGGAAGTAAATTTGGATTTAACATGAGTGGAAGTAAAGCCGGGACACAGGGAGAATTTAACTTTGATGAACCTGATGGTAAACCAAAGAAAAAAACTTTTAAAGAAAAAATAAAAAATGTTGTTAACAAAGCAAAAACCAAAACAAAAGAACTTGCTACCAAAGTAAAAGAAGCTGTTAAACCAGCAGTTGCATCATTGAAAGATAAAGTAAATCTTGACAATGTAAAAAAATTAAAACCTGTGGCCAAAAAACTAGGACCGATCGGTGCATTAATAATGGCTGGTGATGTAGCATACCAAGCTAGTGAAGGAGCTACACCTAAAGACATTGCCGCAAATGAATTAAGTTCTCTAACATTTGGTACTGTATCACCATCACAAATTAAAGAGAGTGCCACTAATACAAAAAAATATTTTGGTGATGCTACAAGAGTATATAAACGCGATTTTAATAAGCATATTTTAGAACCAACAAAACAAGGCTTAATGAGTATCACAAAAGCAGTTGTAGGTGGAGTTAATACGCTAAGAGCAAAACTACCAACATCAACTCCATCAGTTCCATCTATAAAACCCATGCAAATCCATGAATCCGAAAAAAAACTTAGTTCATTACCAGCAAAAGTAAGAGAACAAATTTTCATAGACCCAGCAGAATTTGGTAGACAACCAACACATAAATTAAAAGATAAAGACTATAATAAAATATTTAAATCTCTTGCCATGGCTGAAAGTAGTGGAAATATAAGTGCAGTAAATGATCGAGGTTATGTAGGTAAATATCAATTTGGAGCTGCGGCTTTAGAAACTGTTGGTTACTTAAAACAAGGCACATGGAAAAACAGAGGAAAAAAAGGTAATGCTTCTCTTATGGCAAATTCCAATAATTGGATTGGTGGAACAGATGCAGCAGGCAATAAACGCCCTTCTTCACTTGCTGAATATATATCAAATGAAAAAATGCAAGACAGAGGAATGTACAAACTTTCTCAAATTAATAGAGCTACATTAATAAAAGAACTTGGTAAAGATGTATGGGAAGGATTAACTAAACATGAACGAGCTTTTATGATTGGTGGTTCACATTTATCTGGTGCAACAAGTATGGCTGGTCAATTCAAAAGTGGTTCTTTTGATACAACAGATGCTTATGGTACAACTTCAGCACATCATGGAATGATAGCTGCCAAATCACTAGGAGCTGCATATCCAAACCAATCTGGAAATGCACTTGAAGGATTTAGTACAATAAATGGTGTTTCACAAAATCCTGGTAATGTTACTATTAATTCTGGTAACACAACAATTAATAAAGCACCAGATTCACCAGCAGTAGTGACATCTGGTAGTACATCAACTGATCCAAATCAATATACATGGAGTGGAGGTCTTGCTGGATGGATATGGAGGAAATGGAACAACTAAAAAAAAGGGAGAGCGTTGCACTCTCCCTTCTCTAATCAATCTTGTTCAGCTAACTTCTTGAAGTAGTCCAAAGTATCATCTGTTTTTTCACCAGTAGCAACAGGATCATCTGTACTTTCTTCAATCGTACCAACAAACTCTTTACCTTCATGAGCAATAACAGTATTAAATCGAGCTTCAAGTTCTGCATAATTCTTAAAGTTCTTCTCCTCAATAATCTCATTTAAAGAATACTGTTGTTTCCAGACATCCTCCAACTTCTTCTCATCACCAGCTAAAGGACACGACTCAGTAAACTCAGACTTGTCATAGTTTGGAAAACCATCTACTTGACGCATCTTGATTTTAAAGTTTGCACCTTCCCATAGATCAAAAGGATTGAGTGGAGTTTCATCTTTAAACTCTGGATTCATAACACCAGTAATCTTCTCAAAGATTTTCTTTCCATAACGAAACAGAAATACTTTTCCTTCGTTTTGTGGATTAGCTGCATCTTCCACAACATAGATATTGGAATAGTAATTCAGTTTACGTCTGCGATCTCTAGCTATGTTCTTATCAGAATCAATACCAGAGTTCCACAAAGCAGTATTTGCTTTCGATACAGGATCATCTTTACCAAGAGTTGTTAATGAGTTTTCAATGTACCATCCACCGGGACCTTTGAAGCCATGTGTCCAAATACGTTGCCAAGGTACATCTTCACCTTCTTTGGCGGGGAGAAAACGAATAACTGCGTAACCATTACCAGTTTTATCTCGTTCTAGTTTCCAGATTCGTTCATCTTCATACGAAGGTTTTTCTGCGAGTTTCTCGACTTGTTTGGAAAGAGATTCCAAATTAGCCATGCGGTTCTTCTTCATTTCTTTAAAACTTGCCATACTTATTACTCCTTATTACGTTATATTATTTGTATTACTTTGTATCATCATATATCTGCTTCCTAAATTTCATTATGAAATTTATTGCCCACCCCTATGCCCAAATTGACCATTCATCCTTTCTTATATTGGAAGCTTTGCTGTTCTTTTCAATAGATGAAGCTCTTGTGCTTCAACTTCTATTTTATCTTTAATAGATTGGTTCAACATCTTTGCCATTGCTTCTGGTTCAATTTCTAAACCTTGTGCATGATATAAAACTGCATCTATGTAAGATAATTCTTTTTCTTTTACAATTTCTTCAATCGTTAAATTTAAATCAATAGTCATATTAGATAATTATCGAAATGAGTTAGTCTTAAAATTCCACAAAATGAGTTAGTGGTAAAATTCCCCAAAAGGGAGTTGCTTTAAAAATTCATTAATGGAGTTACACTTAAAATTCATTTTAATTAATAAACTGTTTTAATACTATCACAAATACCAAGCCTCTTTGCTTCTGTTGCACTCAACCAAACATCTTGTGGTGGCAACAAATGTTCACGAATCTTTTTCTCAGTAAGTCCTGTACATTTTCTATAATGATTCATCATTCGTTTTGTAGTCA
>VTLG01002973.1_pt1 | contig 14549 bp, 17 predicted proteins | sample 4694571 | NCBI WGS metagenome assembly VTLG01 (sample SAMN12604809, study PRJNA352737) | marine metagenome | biome: ENVO:00000447; feature: ENVO:00000209|ENVO:00000569|ENVO:01000036; material: ENVO:00002151; isolation source: viral sequences binned using virsorter ...
CCAGTTTTACCTCCGCCTGTGTACCATTCCCCAGAAGCTCTCTCATTTATTTTTGCATATTCTTCCCAAGCCTTATGAGATTTTTCTGCAATAACTTTTTGCATATTTTCTGCGGTATCTAATTTAGATTCAACTAATAAAGATCTTAATCTTTCATCAGTTAATTGTAGATTTCCAACTTTTTCCCAAAAGTCTTTTTCTAAATCTACTCTTGTTTTTATGTTTCTTCCGTGTTGAGGAACTGTACTACCCCCAAAAGGATTAAACTCTAAATCTAATGGAGAGACAAAATCAGTATGACCAGCGTCATGCAAGATCTGTACTATATTACCATATTCTTCTGCTAAATTATTTCTTTCTGAAGTGAACATTTCAGATCTTCTAAAAGCATTAAAGGATGCTTTTGCATTTTCCATGAAATTAGTTCTTGTACCTTTATTCCAACTGCCATTTATTTCTGGAAGTTCAGCTTGATCTTCATTAAAGAAAATACTCATTAGTTCAATCCTGTTATTATTTCATCTCTAATTTGATTAATATTAATAATAAAAACTCCACCATCGCTGTTCAGTAAAAATTCTGGCTCTGCTCCAAATTCGTTAGGGTTTTCTCCCATTGCAATTCTATATCTGCCGTTACCTACACTTACAAAATATGGATCTTGTTCAAAAAATATTTCTGAAACATTTATTGTTTTTCCATTTAATACAGGAAGTTCGCCATTAGATGATGCTTTTTTAAATAATTTTCTCCCATCTATATCTTTATTAAATCTTTCAATAACTTTTTCAAAATCTCCCCTAGGCATCCAAGGTGGAATATGAACCATGTTGCCTTTGGTATCCTCATCAAAACCACCAAATTCCTTATTAAAAGGAAAATTTTTAACTTCACTTCCGCCAGCTGCTTGAATAAATGCTTCTTGCCAATCTGCTGCGTCAAAATTTTCTACACTCTTCCCTTCATTTTTTAATTTAGCTGCATAAATATAATTTGCCATTTCAATTATATTGTTAAAAGTATCTTTATTTCCATCAATTACATTTAAGTTAAATGCTGGAGCATATAAGTTTATAGATTCAAAAAGATCTTTATCAGAGCTTTTCATTAAGTAAGTTTTTGCAAGTTCTGGTTTTTTGGAAATTAAATAACCTTCAGCTGCAAGTAAAACATTTTTTCCAGGAACACCATCATTCATTATAGTTAATCCACCAATAGTAGATAAAAAGGTATTGTCTTTTGAAAATTGTCTAAAAGCTATATCGCTATCATTACCAAATGCCTCAACTAAAATTGTAGATAGTCCAATAATATCACTTGCTGTGTTTGCTGATTGAAAAGCACTCTCAATTGCTTTTACTTCATTTGGAGTAAAAAACTCTACGGGTCTATTATAAAAAAATGCTGCTGTTTTTGATTTAGCAATTCTTTCTTTAATGGAGTTTTGGAGCTTTTCAACATCTCCCGTCATCATCATATCTTCAAAATTTATATCTTGAATTGCAATAACGCCATTATCGTTAGCCGTTACCAAGACACTTTTGTTTAATGATGATGTTAGATTTGCAAGATACTTTTTAGAAATTTCTAAATTTCTTGCATACTTTAATTCCATTCCTTCTTTATTAGTATTCTTATATTCGGTTAAAATATTAATTCTTTCTTCAATTTGTGATACATTTAATGTTGATAGCATTGCATAGATAGGAGCATCATTTTTAATATTTTCTAATTTAATTAAAGTTGCTTGATCTCCATTTTCTTGTGCAATTCTAACAGCTGCTTCAAATTCATCTGTATTAATGGGTATGTTGTTCTTAATATTATTCTCCATCTTAGAAACATTATCTTTGTTTAAATAATTAGATGTAGATTTTGCTGATTTAAAATGCTTTCTTAAAGCATTAAGGGAATATGTGCCATCATTAGGTATTCTGTCATCCTTTTCTGCTGCTAGTAAAGCAGCTTCTTGATCTGCAATTGCAACATTTTTATATTGAAAAAATGCTATTTCATTATTAGTTTGTTTAATTACTTCATCTAATTTAACTCCAAATAGTTCTTTAGTTTTATCATTAGAAAGTAATTCTGCTAATTCAGATTTAGATGTTTCTTGTTCTAATCCAGTTGACCATATTATTGATTTTTTTAAGGTTTCAATTTTATCTAAAGTATCATTTCTTAATCCATTAATCATATTAACTGTTGTGTATTGCTTAATGGAATTTGTGTCTTTTAAATTTTGCTTGTTCATCCAGGATGTAAATTTTCTTTTAGCCATCCAGGATAGATTGGATTTTTCAGTTTCTAATAGTGATTTCCATGTATTATTATAATATGCTATCGCTTTATCTGGATCATCCATATCCTTAGCTTTAATTAAAACTTCACTTAAACCAGTAGAAATAACATTGCCATTGTCATCTGTTTTACCATTCATTATTACTTTAGATGTTTCTAAAAGTTCTTTATCGGATTTAATATCCAAGTGTTTAGCATAAAGTTTTTCTCCAGATTGAACCATGCCTTTCCAGGCTTTGCCAATGGATGCAGCCTCATCTAAACTTATCTGTCTTTTATCTAAAACATTGGAAGTTTCAGTTGTAGGTGTTAATTGTGAACTATATAATTTTATTGTCATTATCCCATTCCTTTAATCATTGATGCTGTTGATAATAAACTTTGACCCGCTGCATAGTATGATGCTTTCTTAGCAACTTTACCACGCCATCTTGAAAGATCCGCATCAGCTCTCATTTGAATAGCCTCATTTTCTTTTTGATCTCTAGCGTTTTCTGCATTGTATGTCATAATATCTCTATCGGTTTGCAGCTCTAATTCTTGAGCATATAAAGCATCAATAACAGTTCCAGAGTATGCAGCTCCGCTAGATAAATAAGCTACTGTTGTTTGTCCCTGGATCTGTTCAACTGTTCTGTCAAATTTAGGTAAGCTATAATTATTATGAACAGACATAATCTGTTCAGCTTCTTGATCTTTAATCTTGGCGTTACGCTCCATGATTTTAGCATTATAATTTGCTGCTGCTTGAGCAGCTTTACCACCAAATATATCTCCAAAAAAACTCATTTCATTATCCTTGCAAATCTTACAAAGTCAGATCCATCTGGACCATAACTTTCCATTAATCCTTCTTTTTTAAAACCTAACCACTTGGCAAATCTTAATGCCACATCGCAATCAGCTTTTACGGAAGTTTGTATTCTTTTTATTTTATTAGCTTTTAAAATTATTTCGGTTCGTTGTTTAATGTGTTTAGCACAAAAAATCGGATATTTATAAATATCTTTTGTTGCTAAGACCCACCCCTCGGCAACGCCATCCCAGAGATGAAAGACACCTCCAGCCGCTATCGGTCTGTTATTAACTAGACCCGTAAACGACATTCCAACTTCTTTTAAAAAAAAAGCATATTTTTTATGCTCTGGTTTTAATTCTAAAAATTCGCTATTTAAGCCTTGTTCTAATATTTGTTCTGCGTGCTTATTTTCAAAAGGAACAATAACTACATCAGACACTTTCTGTCTCCAATCTTGGATAAATACCTAGGATAGTCATAGGTAGAGCTTGTGGTTGTTGCACATAAACCAAGCCTTCTGTTCCATAGTTTGTATCAAATTCAATAGACTTATCTCCTGTAAATAAAGGAATAGGTAAATCCATAGGAGATCCACTAGATCTGAAATCTATTGCTGTTAAGTTGGCAGCATTGGGTCCAACACTTGCTCCAACTGTATTTTGAAATCTAACTGATAAGTCATAAATTCTTTTAGTTTTAGTTTGAGTTGTTTCTGTATAACCTTCGTCTAATCTCATTGTTTGTAAATCTGATGTATATAATAAACCAACTTTAGCTTGTTCAGTAGAATTGGTTAATGTTATAACTCCGCTTGAAACTGTTTTTGAATTTTGAGTTGAGCCTTCGCCAATTATATCAACTACTTCTCCTTCTAAATGATTTAAACCAGAAAGGCTTGAAGTTAAATCTCCTGTGTAGCTTAATCCACTATCTAAATAATGGAATGCAGTTAAATCTTCATTGAAATCAAATGGAGTAAAATATTCCACATATCTTCTTACAGCTCCATTAATCCATCTTTTAACAATAACCCAAACTTGATCTTCATCGCTATCACCATCTATTACAGCAACACTTTCTACTTTAGCATGAGTTAAAATATTATCTGTTTGCTCTGATGTATGAGCTGAAGTTAAGCTAACAGCTGTTCCTAAAGTTTTATCTGAATAAAGTTTAAATTGATTGTCATCTATTTTTTCAATGTAGTATTTTGTATTTTCAGATAAACCTCCAATAGATGTTCCTGTGTTATCATAATAAAAAATATCCCCAGTAGTAAAACCATGAGAAGCTGAATAAATAAAATTAGATGAAATATTAACACCTTGATAAATGTATTGAGTTGTGTCTGAACTTGGAGCTGAAGTAAAAGATATGGCAGTTCCAGCAGTAGCGTTAGCAGCTGTTGTTGCTAATTTGATCGTGTTACTATCTGATGCGATAGTATAATATAATGTTGAATTGTTTAATCCACCAATAATATTTGATGCTGCGTAATAATAAACTGGATCACCGGTAGATAATCCGTGTGATGTTAAAGTTATAGTGTTGTTAGTTGTATTAACAACTGTTGTATTTGATGTAAAAGAAATTTGTTGATGAATAATATTTTTAGTTGTGTCTGATTTTCCACCGATAATATGTCTGTGCCAAGCAACAACATTTTCTAATCTGTTATAAGTTAAACCAGATAGCACTCCATCTGTTCTTGCTCCCCAAACTACAGAATAAGGTTCTTGCTGATAATCCATTTGCACTACACCACTTTCTGTAATATGATCCGCCAAAATTGTTAAGTCTGGTGCAGTATAACCATCCGTGTCAAAGTTATAAGCAAGCTCTCTAACTTTTCTTTTAGCTCTTTGTAGAAATATAGTTGCGTTTCCAATTGATAAAGCATCAACACCCGCAGAACCATAGTTGGATTGTTTTCTAATATTAATGTTAGTTGGAGTAATTGCATCTTGAGATGCTCCAGAAGATACAGCGTACTCGCCTCCAGTTGTCATTACAATTAAAGTTCTTGTAGCTTTTAAAGATTTAATCGCATTAACTTGATTTGATGCAATAGTATAAACCATAGCATTATCAGCGTCTGTCCCAGATGTCATATTCTCATAATCCCCAGATTTTGAGAAAAACATTGTTTGAGGTTGATCGGTTGTTGCTGCAAATACTAATCTTTGTTCAAAGAAAGAAACAGAAGATGGATGACCCGTGGTATCTGAAAAGGAACCGAGTTGAAAAGATGCAGTTGCATCGGTATTAGTAAAGGCTTTAGTGATTGTGCAGACTACAACTGTAGTATTAGTTCTTCCTGTAATTACTGCCTCACCACTATTAAATTTTAAAATTCTTCCTACATCTGTAGTTTGAAATCCTGTACCACCATTAATTCCAACAATTGCACTAGCTGTAATATTAACACTTGTTCCAGTACCAGAGGATGCTGGAGTTAAAGTAGTTGTTGTAGTATTGGCATCCATATAGGGTCCCGTCTCTGCAAAATCTACTTCTGTTAATGTCCAGGAAGTATGACCCGTTCTTGAAAGTTTCATTACTTCATGGGAGTTGTGGCAGATATACATAACATCTGCGGATTGTGCGAATTTTAAATCGAAGAGTTGTGCTGTAGTATATTCAGTTGTGATTTGATAAATTTTATTAGCAGTACCCGCTGAAGAATAAGTTGTGTAAGAAGATGAATCAATATCTGTACCATCAACATTTTGCAGTTCAAAAGTGTTGGTAGTTTTGTCAGCTACTTTGAAAGTTTTACCATTAACTTCTGTCATACCTACAACAGCTGATATATTTACAAAATCCCCATTAGAATAACCATGTGAGCTAGATGTAACTACAGCTGGGTTAGCTTTAGTAATAGCGGTAATAGTTTTATCTCCTTCTGTAATTTGACCATTGTCTTTAAAGAAACGAATATATTGATTACCAAACTCTAAGATGTAAGTTTGTTCAGTTGAAAATGAGAAGGGAATTAATCTTGTTGAATTAGCAGATGTTTTAACTTCAGAAACAAAATAAGTTCCTGGTCGTCTTGTTACTGGTCCATGTGGTAATACAACAAAATTTTCAATATTTGATGCTCCGTTAAAATACTTCGCAAAATCTGTCCGACCCTCCATAGAGGATGAAAGCTCCCCAGCCGTAAAGCTGGGTATGCTTAAAAGTTGTTTAGGCATATTTAGTATCTACTTGTTATAAAATCTTCAGTTATTATTTGATCTGTTGGTGCTAAAGTTGGATCTGTATTATATCCTTCGCTAGCGTCTGTGTGTCTTGCTTCAGATAATTTAGCTTGGTATTTTTCTGCCATTAGTTTTGCAACTTGTAAATTAGATGTTATTGCATAAGCTATATCTTGAGATAGAGCTGCTGATATAGTTTCTCTTAATAAAATATCTAACTGATTTACATCTGTTTCAATGGCTAAATAAATTAAATAGACTTCACTTTGCTCTATTAATAATTTTCTACCTTCTATTTTATAATCTGAATTGTAATCTTTAATTTGTAAAACACGCAAGCAATCACTCGGTAATGTATATTGATAAGTAAAACCCCAAGCTGGAGTATCGCTGTCTTGTGCTAATTGAACTCTTTTAACTAAGCAGTTCCAAGGATGAGATCTGTAAACTGCATCTCTAATTGTTTCATATCTTTCGTTGCATATTCTGGCATTTTTTGAATTTTCAGTAAGAGCTGTAATAGAACTTGCTCCTAATTGATTTAATGCACTATTGCAAATTTGAACCACACTCGCCATAAATTCCTTTTTAAATTTTTTTTAAAGCATCCTAGGCGGGTTCCACTCTCGCTTTCCCCGCCTAAAATTCTATTTATTAGTCAATAACGTAAGTTATGTAACCGCAAAGATCGTCTCCATCTACTAAAGCAGCAATTGCTAAAGCAGTAATTTCAACCCCATCTCTACTTTCAAATGTATAAGTTCCACCTTTCAGCTTTCCAGCTGCGATGTTACTTTCCATATCGAAATATCCGACAGTATCTACGTCTAAACCATCCACTAAACCATCAACGTCTAATGCAACTGCATCTCCGTCTAAGTCTGTGTATGCTTTCCAACCAATATCCATTGTTTGTGAACTAGTTACCCAGTTACAATAGAATCTTGATAGACCGCCTAATATTTTAACTTTACCTGGAGGTAATTTCCCCAAAGTAACAGTTGAGTTTGCATCTCCCGCTCCGTCTTGGTCATGTGTAAAATACAAGGTTCTTAATTTACCATGTTTATCTACAGTATTTGACTTAACGATAGGAGTAGCAGTTTCTATAGTGTACTCAGCACTTTTTTGTGTTGTAACAGCCATTTTATATTCTCCTATTTATTATGCTTCGTGACATGGAATTTGAACAACTTTTTTCTCTTCCATTCGAACTGCACCTAAAGACATTGCGTAATACACTTGCGTGGAGTACGATTTGTCAGCACGTTCCGAAATTTTTGCAGATATATCTTTTCCGATACCTAATTTTAAAGCATCTTCAGTATATGCAAAAACTAATCTGTCAGTTGTATATGAACTATCCATGTTCAGTCTTGTTGACATTATGAACTCAAAACCTAAAAAGCTATTTACAGCTCCAGTTGCTAATGCTCTAACTGAATTATAGTCTGAGCTAGTAACTTGTGTAGTACCTAATAGATCTGAGATCTGTTGTGGTCCGCAAACGATGTATCTTCTTAAAGAAGGGTCAACATCATTGTTATCCAAGATTTTCTTCGCAGCCAAAAGTTTAGTGATCGTCAAACCATCTGATTGGTCTGAAGTCGCTGTTTTTTGCGTTGAAGGCAAAGCTGTGGAATCACCACCAGCAACACCAGTTGATGCAGATGCGTTGAACGCTGTTATAATAACATCATCCATTGCTCTATTCATCGCTGCTGCCGCTGCTTTAGCGTATGAGCTAGTTGGGTCTACAAGCATTCTAACTTTGTCGACATCGTCAACTAAGTCAGCCCATTCGTAGTCAGCCAAGCTCAATCTTCTTCTGCTATGAGGCGTATCTATTTGAGGTGTATCGCCATGTCTGCTCGTTCTTAATTGAGCAGCTGTAGCTCCGACTTGATCGAAGAAAGCGTTTTTCCCAGTAACAGATTCCACATCAACAGAAGATCTTAATTTACTTCCCATTTGTTGAGAAAGCATAGCAACATTCGAGCTATACTGCTCCACAAAAGAAGTAGTTATTTGTGAACTCATAATAAGTTCCTCCCTGATTGTTTGTTTATGTTAAATCGGATGATTATCCTTTCGGGTCGCTCCTCGATTTTAGATCTCCTGGATCCTATACTTTCATAGTGTCAACTAGGGTCTTTCGATTTTCCTAATTATTTTCAGCTATACTTGATTTTTCTTTTCTCGTAAAGCTAAAACTTCTTGAACTGCTGCTTGATGGTTTGGATGGTTTTTATCCCAATAAGCCGAATCAGTTTGCGTCAGTTCTCCAATTTGTTTTTCAATTTGGTTTGGCGTTAGATAAGTTGGTCCAGATGCTTGAACTATACTATCTTCCCCCATTTTATTTGCTAATTCTGCAAATGCTTTAATCATAACTGGATGATCTCCCAGTTTAGTTCCATCAGCTAAATTAGCATCTAAAAGTTCTGTAGCACCAACTGATTTTGCTAATGTTGCTGCTTGTGAAACCTTTTGATCGAATGCTTGACCCCACTCTTGTTTAAGTTCTTTAGTGCTAGTTTCTCTAGCAGCAAGAGCTTTATTGTCAGCATCTTGTAAAGATTTAGCTGTTATATCATTATAAAATTTAACCATACCTTGAGCTTGTCCAGGAAGTAATCCTAGCTTATGAGCTTGGCTTGAAAATTCTTTTAATGATACCTCATCCACTTGTTTATCTTGTGGTAAGTCAAATTTATATCCATCCGCAGTTTTTGGTCTGCCTAGTTTTTCATAAACTGCATTCCAATCATCTTCCGTTGCGTATTTGTTTGGAACTGGAATTTTATCCGATCCAACCATTTTTTGTGCATGGACATAAGATTTTGCTAAACCTTCTATATCTTTAATATTTTCTAAAGATTTGTCAGATTTTATTTCATCAGAAAGACTAGCTTTCCAATCTGTCGTTGCTTGTGGAGTTTCTGTTTTAGGGTCTCCAGACAGTACCGATGGTTGTTCAACTGGTACTGCTACCTCTTGATTTTCGCTTGACATTTTTATTCTCCTTTTTTGTTAAGCATATTTTTAATAAACAAGACTACTGATCTTGTTCCTTCTAAAAATGCACCTTCATGGCTATCTCCTTTAACATGAGTAGTTGAGTGAAAGCTGCATCTCTTTTCCAAATCTTCCATAACTTTTTTACCATGGTCAGATTCAAAAACTTGTTTGTAAGCAATAATTAATTGCTTTAAATCATCTTTATTCATTGGCTACCTTTAGAGCTGGTGCTACTTTACCCGCAGCTTCAGCAACTTGCTGAGCTTGTTGTAATTGCATTTGCTCCATTTCGGCAGCTTGTTTCTGTTGTTGAATTTGTTGAACTTCTCCTTTTGATCTCATAATTTTAGCTGGTAATCCTAAAACATCTGTAACATGACTAACTAAACCATCTATGTCTATGTAATCAAATACTGGTGCAATATTTTGCATTGAACCAAATATTTCTATACCTCTCATAATAGATGAAAGTTCTTGTGTCTTTTGAGCTTTGGCTAATGGAGATACATATTCAATTTCAATATCCTGGTCGCCTAACATTTCTGGCGGCTGTGGAAATTTACCATTTTTAAATAATAAATTAAAACTTCTTGTGATTAAAGGCTGCAACAATTCAGATTGTAATCTACCTAGAACTGGACCCAGTAATCTCATCTTCTCTTCAGTTCTCTGCATAACCTCTGTTGCTGTCATGTTTTGACCCTGGACAGTCATTAATTGATCTACAAAAAAGTTTTCTCTAATTGCTTTTCTTCTTTGATCTTCCATTTGTAAACCAACAGGATTATTTGATCCAATTTGTAATGGTTCAATTCTTTCTCTGGTTCCGGCTCTATAGAAATTTAATCCACCAGGTACTGTTCTAATGGGTAAAATAAAACCATCATCAGGAACCATTAAAGGTGGGTCGATTTGTTTTTGAGCTGCTTTAATTGAAACTTTAGACATTGTATTCAACATCTTAGTATCTGGTAAAGCGTTCATTGCTGGAGATCTTCCATAAATCTCATTGGAAGAAGTTTTTAAATAACGAGGCACTACATAAGGAAATTCTTTAAAACCACTTTCTTTTAATAAAGTTCCTGTTTTTTCGTGAACATGGCAAGATACCCAATCCATATTTTTACTATTGTCATAACCCATCTTAACTTCGTTAGGATAAACTGAGTGTAAAATTACAGCATCTTCGTGGGGAGCTTTTTCTATATCCGCTATTATTGCTCTTGGTAATTCTGCATCTGGATACATTGAAGGAATATTTTTATTTTGAATATTAAATCTTCTTGTTAAGCTATCTACTAATCCTTTTTCATTTTCAGTAATAAATATTTCTGAAATATGAATTGTTTTAAATCTTAAATCATCCTTAACATCATCTGTAATAAACATTGCAGATGTGCCAAACGCTAATAGCTCATGGTATAATTCAAAAATTTCTTGCTGAAAATTAGATCTAGCAAATGCTTGCTGCATAATTTTACCACAGCTCTCCAACCATTCTCTTGCTGTATCATCTTCATTCGTTGCATCGTTTCTAAATTTTAAAATAAACCACGGAGAAATAGTATTAGTCAACATACCATTTAAACTAGCGGATAATAATTCTAAAGCGTGAGTAGCTGTACCATCATAAACCTGGTCATGCCTTTTATCTCCCTTGGTATGCTTCATGGTAATATTTGCTTTTCTTGGTAAGAAATAATCTGCAATATCTTGCCAATGATCTTCCCATGTAACTCTTTTTGCTTTGAGAGTTTTATACCTCTCAATAATCATTTTTGCTTTTGGTTCTATTGCCATTTACCCTCCGAGTAAAGTTTTTTTAGATGTCGTTAATGCGTTATCGCCTAAACCTTTTGCTCCAGTTAATATTGTCGATGATCTACCTTTGCCTTTTAACATTCCACTTGTATCTGTTGATGATACTTGTGATACTTCAGCTTTTGTTGGGGCTTGTGTATAAACTGGTGCTGGAGGCGGTGGCGGTGGTTTTGGTCTAAAATATCCTCCCATATTATTCTCCTAGTAATGTTTTCTTTGTTGAATATTCATCATCAGCTAAACCTTTAGCTGTGCTTAGAATAGTTGAAGATCTACCAGTTCTTCCAGCTCTAATCTTATCTCTTTTTGCTTTAGCAGCTTCAGCTCTATCCGTATCCTCATACTTAGGTGGTTCTGGTAAAGGCTGAACTGGTGGTATAGGTGGCATTGCCGGTATCTTTGGTTTTAAAAATCCCATAGTTATTCTCCGTGTATTGTATAATCATTGACAGCTAATTTCTGAGCTGCAATTTTGTTTTTTGGTAATTCAGTAATTCCTAAAGCTAAATATCTCATAGCATCGCAAGGATGAGAACTCCAATCTTTTTGAGGTTTATTACTAAACATTTTCATTTTTTCATTGTACTTTCTATGATGGTGTCTTAACGCATCTATCAATGGTTTTGTGTTTTCTATATCAAACCAACACTTAGGTAAAACCATTTTTAAATTGTGGATCCCATCCTCCAGGTTTAATTTTGGCAAAACCTTAAACCTTAATCCCAACTGATAAGCTACCTCTCTTCTGGTCTTACCACTTGTGAATTCTGTTACCTCTAAATCGTGAGGTGCAAAATGATCTCCGTAATAATATTCCTTATCTTTTACTAGCTGAACATAATGCGGCAACCCCTCTCGATTATTCTCATAATAGTCAATAACCAAAATCTGGTTCCCTAATTGCTGAAAAAATATTATTGCCGTGTTATCATCTACACCTAAATCCCAGGCAGTATGAACTAATAAAGCTGGGTCGTAAGCAAGTCTTGTTAATTGTTTTTTTTCTTCAAGTTTTTTTATTACATCTCCATATACAGATCCCTCTATATTGGCAATCCAATCACACTCAAATTCTTGCTTATACTTTGCATCTCCCATTTGAGCTTTAGCAGCATCTAATTCCTCTTGGTCGATAATTCCTGTCTCGCTGGCTTTTGCCGTGTAAGTATACCATTTATCATCTGATAAAGCGTACTGGTATATCTCATAAAATAGGTTCGACATTCCAGCTGGCGTACCTATCATATAACAAAAACCCTTACGATCAGAAATAGCTGGTCTAATTATCTCATTCCATAACCTCGGTTCTACTTGAGCAACCTCGTCTATACAAACTCCGTCAAGAAATAATCCCCGTAAGCTGTCTGGCTGTTCAGAGGATAAAAGCGTTATTCGGCTGCCATTCGGCAAATCGCATCTTAGCTCTGTTTCGTGAAATTTAACTCCAGGTATTCCACCCGCAAACATTTTTAAATAATCCCAGGCTATACTCTTTGCTTGCTTATAAGTCGGTGCAATATACGCAAACCTCGGATTTTTCAACTTATGTGTCAGAGCTGCACGGATGAGGTGGTTAATTATAGCCACGCTTTTCCCGAACCGTCTATGACAGGAAAGTACAGCAAACCTATACTTATCCAAATTTTTATGTAGCTCCGCCTGGAGCTTTCTTGGTGTATAAGGTATTTGTACTTTCATTTTATAAAACTGCTAATATAATAATCAAAGCTGCAACACCAAGTACGACTTTTTTATGATCGCTCCAATAGTGTTTTACTTCTTGAATAATTAAATCCATAATCCCCCCTAGTGAATTGTTGGTAAATCAAATACTTCTCTTATTGATTTATATTCAATACCGCTATTCTTCATAAGTTTTCTGCAAAAATTATTTGCATGATTTTGATTTTCAAAGCCGTTTAAGTGAATAACTAATCCGTTGGTATCTTCATTGGTAAAAACCATGGCGGTTATTAATTTATCTGTGTATTTATCTTTTTCATTCATCTTAAAGTCTTTGTGTGTGTTTGTGTCTTGAACTCCCAATATATATATTCTTAAAAGTTGCGGATTGTTTTTGGTCTATACCCCACCTTTGTTCTTTCAAAATCTACACTTTTATATGCAAAACTAAGCTCTTACTAACCATTTACTAACCATCTTATTAAATAAGTATTGATCCACGCCAAATGTCGTCAGGATTTATAACTGTGTACCCAAAACGAACTCCATAATGCGTGTGCGAGGAGCGTGGAACTGCCATCAAAGAACCAACAATCTCCACATTCGTTACCTTTTACTTCTCTTCCTAATCAGTCGTGCTTGCTCCAGGTATTGCTTTAGCATCCACACTTGATACCTGATCCATAACTTCTTTAGCTTGTATAATATTGTTTTCATTCTTAGGTTCTCCCCAACTAATGATTAAATGATTATCAATCTTCTGTTCAACCTGACTTTTGTCGCCAAAGGTTGACGCTGCTAATTTTGTAGCGAGCCAACGGATGTGGCTCCATTTCTCCCTCAAGAAATGTGTCTCTTGTGGTGTCTTTGGTGCTTGCATATCTTCTGCAATCTTATCCAACAAAGTCCAAACTCCAGTTTGTCTAGCTGCCATTATCTTCTCTTGTAATTTTTTATCAGCTCTACATTTTTTATAAATGGTTGAGACATCTGGCATTGATTTATCTTTACAGACAGTTGAGAGTGGTTCTCCCAATTCTAGTCTTTCACATATTTTTTCGATTTGATCCATTCGTATAATTCTTGATAACTTTTATCTTTGTACTGTTTTAAATTTCTTATTGCTTTTATTCTGCCTTCAATAGATCTGGGTCCAGTACTCATCCCAGCATGAAATTTGCAACGGTATTTTTTAGAAGTCTTTTGATAATATCCTTTGCATAAACACCTTTTTGTAAAATTACTTCCTCTTGTATAACTGTCGCATTGGATTTTATGTAAGGGTCTCCCAGGCATAAAAATACTAAGCCTATCTTTCCTATTAGATTAATTTGTCTATCTTGTCTAGCACAGATTTATCAAGATTAAATTCTAAGTTAAGAATAGCAGCTGTATATCTCCTCTTAATAGTTACTCGATGACAACCAAACTTTCTGGCTAAAGCTACCCAGGAATATCTCATGGCTCTCGCCCAGATTAATCTACGATCCTCTAGCTTTTCAATTTTTATTAATAATTCTATAGCCAGTTCCCAGCAAGTGATTTGATGGCTGTTAGCTCTAAGTTTTAAGCCTTTTTTCTGCCAATATCCTATATCCTTTGGATCATAGCTCATCTGCAACACACTATACATTTTAGGTGTTTTAGGTTTTATTGCGTTTAATCCAGGCATTAACCTTTCGGTTCTGCCAGCAACTTCAAAGACTTCCATTATTTTA
>VTLG01004744.1_pt1 | contig 14549 bp, 33 predicted proteins | sample 4694571 | NCBI WGS metagenome assembly VTLG01 (sample SAMN12604809, study PRJNA352737) | marine metagenome | biome: ENVO:00000447; feature: ENVO:00000209|ENVO:00000569|ENVO:01000036; material: ENVO:00002151; isolation source: viral sequences binned using virsorter ...
ATTCTATAGGGAGGCGACAACACGTTTTGGGGTAGGGGGGGGTGTCGAGAAGCATACATGTTAAAAGTCTAAGCTCCACACACACTACGCAAAAAACCTTTTTACATGTGGAGAGTAGTGCATAGACTGTATATCTGTTAACATCTATAAATGTACAAAGACAAATCTAGATTGTAATAGATATATACTTATATAAACAAAGATACCTGTATATATATAATATAATAATATACTAGTATAAAGAAATATAAACAGATACGCTTTGTGTCTCTCTATGAAATTCTGTTCTATCTTAATACCCTGTTGGTCACTTTTTATAAAGTAAGATCTTAATGTTTATCTCGCCTTTGGCTCGATTGCATATAGATCCGTATAGTGCATTCAGCATTATACACACTTTAACACACTAAATAGAGGTAACTATGAACACTGATAAACTAAATAAGTCACAGCTTCAAGAGATGGTTAAGCAACTAGCATCCAAACTACACGATGCAGAACAGAACCAGAAGCCTGTAACAATAGGTCGCTTAGTCATGCTTCAGAGTAAAGATGCAGACAAGTTCAACGCTTTTGGTAGCATTTCTGTATCTAAGGAGCAGATAAAAGCTCTAGCAGAGGATGCAGAGTCTAGTGATTCTGGCTATGGACAGCTAGAGTTTATGATGTCTGAGTCTTTACAGAGATTCTGGCAGGTAGATCCAAATACTGGAAAACCTGCTCCGACATACTTTAGCACCACAGGGAGTAAAGCAGAATACTGCACCTACTCGCAGTGGATGAAGGAGCATCCAACGAGCAAGAAGTACAGACTCGCTGGATAAGCAACAGGAGGTGGGGTCAGTCGGCTTCGCCTCCTTCCCTGGGAAATTAACCAATGTTTCACGAACCACATTTGGAGAGAAACTATGAGTAATTCAGATTATATGCAATGGAGTATAGCCTATGGAATGGAAGGAAAAAGTGATCCAAGAAGGGTCAGATTTCATGAAGAAGAAAAAGAAAGAGGGTTTTACCACGATGGAAACGGAGAACCCTCAGATGCATACCTCGATCCAGAACAAGAGCTTTTCTTTAACTGAAAAGTTCGTCACAGGATTTATTGCAATAGCTTTAATATGTTTAGCACCAATAATTCCTATATTAATTGCATTTGGCGTAGGGCATTTTTCACGCTGGAATGCAGATAAACTTAGACAAAGGAGATACTATGAAAGACATAACTCAGAAGGACGTTAACGAAGCAATAGTAAGTGGTGTTCAACCAGCTATTGAAAAAGGTGCATCTTTACTAGGAAAAGCGAAGCCAGCACCATCAGTAATAAATAAGATCGTAACTAAATTTTTTAGTTTCGTTTGGAGTCTCATATGTTTTCCATTTTTACCAATAATAAACATGTGGAGGAAAGCATGACAAGCTCTAGTAGGTTCATGTGGGTGTGTTTTGGATTATTAGGATTACAAGTAGCAAATTTTGTAAATACGATGCTAATTTTACAGATACATTCAACATTACAGTACTAATGAGAAGCTGGGTGGGGCAAAAAGCTCCACTCAGTAAAAAAATGAAGAAGCAAACTGTTTTCCGAACAGCATTTTGTAAATTTTTTTAATCATAAGGGAAATATGAATGTAATAAATTTTAAACGAAACTCAACCAAAGAAGAACGAAAAAAATCAATAGATAAATTAGAAGTAGTAGAACAGTCTTTAGTATTTGCATTAGACCAATGGAGAGCAATGGGGAATACTATTAACGAAGCAATAATATTAGAAGCATTAGAAGAATTAAACAATGTAAAGAAATTAGATGAAGCAACTGATCCAAAACACTTAAACTAGAGGTTAACATGGAAGAAACAGGAATAGATTCAATAGTTTGGAAATTAATTCGCCACTTAGAATTAATATCAGATAGAATAGAAAACTTAGAGAATGAAGTTAAGCTAAACTATCTTCATCAAGAAGAACTATTAAAAAGGATAGGTAACTATGAAAAAGAAGGAAACAATACTTAATTATTGTGGTTGGTGTGGAGCATTATTAAAGCTACAACCAGGACCATTCGTAAAGGAAGGAGAACATACGTTCTGTAATCAGGCTCATGCATATGAATATCGTATATCGCAAGAACCTATTGATAAACAAAAGCAAATGGGAGGTTTCTAATGTTAGAACTAGCTAAAATTGAACAACGAACATTCCCCACATTGGGAGAATTAAGAGATTATGTCGAAGATGAGGACATGTTAACAAATATTCATAAAGTCAATATGAATTTTGCATCATTTGAAATGAAAGATGATAAGAAATTTGTATTTACACAATATAATCCAAATACTCTATCAAAAGAGTATGAATTTACTGAGGATGCAGTAAAGAAGTTATTTTCAATAATAGGATGTTATAATTTATTTCCTGCAATGATGTTAAAAAGCAGCTTTGGGATGGCAACAGCTTATATTAACAATGTTCTAGCAAGAACAAATCCTTATATAAAGAAATTGAATGGATATAATTTCATTGAAAAAGACAATGTAATATTAGGATTTTTTAGTAATAAATATGTCTATATTAAAAACAAAGATATATTAAATGAAACAACCAGGTTATGTGGTTTAGATGATACTAATTCAAACTTTGACTTTACAGAATCAAGTCTTGTTAACACAAGGATGAATCTTAGAGTTATCAATAAGTTAAAAGGATTTAAGATAAATGACTATAGTAAAGAAACAGATGATTTTTGTAATTTAGGATTTGAATTAAGGAATAGTCATTTAGCAGACACATCACTACATACAAAATTATATTATGAAAGATTAATTTGTGCAAACAAAATGATTTCTCGTAACAACCAAATACATTCTACAGTAGTACATAGAGGTGATGCAAAAAGTAAAATCCAAGACTTAATTGCAAACACTCAAAAAGGATACGAAGAGCTTAAGCATAGAATAGATACACTCTTAGATATAAGATTTGATCTAAGAGATCATGCACGTCTTGGTACTGATGAAACCTGTACTGCTTATAAACTTATAGATACTGATGCACCATTTAAGGTTTTACCAGAATTAAATAAGGTTAAGTGGTTTAACCCTAAAAAGAAATCCAAAGATGCAAGTAACGAGAGAGTAAAGTTGAATGCAAATATTAATACATTGGAGAATATGCATAATAGGTATCCTGGAATATGTTCAAATATATTTAACAGTAAATATAAAGCTGACAACGAAAAAAGCATGTTCGATTGGACAGAAATATTTACTGAACGAGCAAATAACAGTAATTATAGTATCACAGAGAGGGAGCAAATACAAGAAAATGTAGGTAATTTAGTAGAATTTATTGCTAAAAAGAAAGCTCATTTTCATTCCGTAAGAGACTTAAACACGAATCAGTAGTAGTTGAGTTCTACTGATATGCGACATGGATGTTGCAAGTTAGACAGTATATCTATGAATGAACCCATCAAATTATCGTGGGTTCCTACAGAGGTGGAAGGAGGATTCTTGGCTACGCTAGGTTCAGAGCTTTAGAGCTAGGTTCCATAGCAAGGCTGGGCGAGGAGGTGACTGGATAGATATACTTCTAGGGTTAGGGGTGGGTGCGCAAATTAATTGGACAACGAGAGGCAGGGTGAGGAGGAGGTTTTGGTCAGGAAATATAGCATCGCTGAATCAGAGCGTGTATCGTTGTCCTTTTTTCTAAACAATTAAACAACAGAGGCAAAATGGGATTAGATATGTATGCATATAGTCTAGAAGATAAAGAAACTGGACATACTGACTATTATGAATTTGAATGGCGTAAACATGCAAAATTACATCAATTTATGCATGATTATTATTATGCTCTAGTAGATGAAGGAACATTAGAAGAAGATCCAGAACATGTAGAAAGTCATCCTCTAGGAGCATTTAATTGTATTCCATTATATCTAGATGAAGATATTTTAGAACAACTACAAGAATTAGTAGAAAAAGATGAATTGCCAGAATGTGAAGGAGGTTTCTTTTGGGGTCATCAATTCCAAGATGAATCTGCTAAAGAATATAAAAAGCAAGACCTGGAATTTTGTAAATGGGCAATTGACGCTACTAGAAATGGTCATTCAGTATATTATAAATGCTGGTTTTAGCACGAAGATGCCCAAGATGCCCTTTTTTAAATAGGGCAACTTCGCAGTTTTAAAGAAAACCTTCACCTGGTGAACATTTTTTATTGACTCTATTATGGGTGTTGTGTAAAGTTAATATACATGACAACTATAATAGGAGATTATAATGAATATTAAAGAACAATGTGAAGTGTTTAATATTAAATTTACTGATATAGCAGAAGCTACAGGCTTTAGTCTTCCATATGTCGGTATGGTAATAAGTGGTAAACGTAATAATGCTCAGATAGTCTCAGCAGTACATTTAGCACTTGAAGCAAAGAAGAAAGAACTAAGAAACATTATAAACTAAAGGTAATATGATCCACACTAATAAACAGTTCGATCCAAGCGATCAAGAAGCACGAAGAAATGTAATTGGAAGCTCAGATGCTCCAGTAATTACAAGAACAGCTCCTTACCAAAATCAAATCCATAACACATGGAAAGGATTATGGGAAATTAAAACGAAGAAATCAGATGCTCCAGACTTATCATCTAATGAAGCTGTACAATGGGGAATTGACCTTGAAGATACAGTAAGAGTAAGAGCTAAAAAGCAATTAGGAGTTGAATTAAGGAAAGCAAATGAAACTTTCTACCATAGTAAATACCCATTTCTTGCATGTCACCCTGATTCTATAATCAGAGGTATTAAAGAAATAGGAGAAATTAAATGTCCAGGTATGGGTACAATGATGAAAATGGGAGAGAATTTAGAAAACTTTCTCGATTCGTATAAAGCACAGGGTATCCATCAATTATTAGTAATGGATAAAATGAAAGCAGTACAGTTCTTTGTACAATACCCTCAAAAACGCTTAAAAGTCTACAGAATGGAAAGAGACGATAGAGCTATAGACAACTATCTCCAATTAGCTTTAGCGTTTTGGGAGCTTGTTGAGAAGGATATTCCACCCGAACCTCAAACTGAAGTTGAAACAAATGATACGTATTTCAACCATAAACCAGAATTTATGCCTTTTAACCATACAGTCGCAGAAAAAGTTAGAAGAGTTATGGATATTGAAATAGCTGAAGACAAAATAGCAAAAGAAAAGAAAGAATTAAGGCTAGAAATCAAAAAAGCTATTGGTAACTTTGCAGGAATGAAATGGGATTATTCTAATGAAGATGTCCAAATACAAAGATACAAAAGACCTACATTTAATGAGGATAGTTTTTTTGAATCAGAGCCTCAAGAAACTATAGATTCATACTCTGTAAAATCTATAGATAAAACTCTTTTAAGAAAAGAAAATCGAGAATTATATGATAAACATAGTAATCAAAAACAAATTACTAGGTTAATACTTCCTAAATTATAACAGGGTAACTAGGAGGCTAAGGTAGCAGTAGGAATCTCTATAAATAATCTCCTACTATTCATAGTCTGTCAAAGCAATAATGAACCTCCAGGTTCCCACGCTGTCTTCTAGTTACATCTATCCCTTAACAATTAAACAATAATGGTAATTATGAAAGAAACAAACAATCAACCTATATTAAGTAATGAAACAAAAGATGCTATAGAACGTGCATTAATGGATGGTGATCTAAGTAGATTAGATGCAGAGCAAAAATTAGCTCATTATCAATCAGTATGTACTACAATTGGATTAAACCCACTTACTAAACCTTTCCAATATATAACACTTAACGGTAAACTCCAAATGTATGCACTTAAAGGTGCTACTGATCAATTAAGAAAGATCTATAACATATCAAGTAAAATTACTAATACAGAAACTATCAATGATTTATATATTGTTAGAGTTGAAGTAAAAGATAACAAAGGCAGAATAGACGAAGATATGGGATTTGCACGAATAAAAGATCTTAATGGAGATGCATTAGGTAATGCTATGCTTAAAGCAGTTACTAAAGCTAAAAGAAGAGCAACATTATCAATGTGTGGATTAGGTATGTTAGATGAAGATGAAGTTAAATCAATACCTCCAATTAATAAAAAAGAAGAAACTGATTTAAATAACCATTTAGAAGATCAGGTTAAAAAATTAAATGTTTCTGAACCAAAACCAGAAGAAGAAAGTAATGATACTCATATTTCATTAATGTCTGATGAACCATTAATAGATGAATCCAATGATATAAAAGATTCAGTATATTATGAACTTCAAGAAAAATTAGGTATCAATATATTAGGCTTTAATAATTCTACTAAATCAGAAGGTGTCCCAATAGAAGAAATACATACAGTTTGTGGAGCAAAAGAGATTCCAGGATTTACAGCTATGTGTAATCTTTATTCTGAAAAACAAGAAGTATGGGCAGAACAATTATCAGAAAAAGATTTTAGAGAAATAAAAGATTTTTGTATCAGTATTAAAAATGGATTTTCACATTTATTACAGGAGGATGCATGAAAAATAGAGATATTCCTGACTGGATGGATCCAGAAGTTTGGGTAGGATTCCAAAAACATAGGAAATTACTTAAAAAACCTATGACTGATCGTGCTGAGTTTCTTATTCTGAAACGATTAGAAAAAGCAAAAGATGAAGGTTATGATCCAAACGCTTTATTAGATGAAGCTATTGAAAAGGGATGGCAAACAATATATCCAAAACCTCAACATCTTACTCGGTATAATGATAGTAATGCTCCTCCTCCAATGTATAGAGGAACAGTTTTAAATCCTGATTACCAGGAATGGTTAGCAAACAAAGAATTTATGGAGTTAAATGGAACAGCAGATACACCCTCAGGTCAGGAAGCTCGTAACGAGGCTGTGCGAAGCCTTCAACGTGCCAATCTCGAGCATAAAACTTCAGATCTGGCAGGAGAAACTAAAGACCCCAAACCCAGATGTCTTAACTGACACCTATAATATAATAACTGATGGTAAAGGGCATTCAATTAAAATGCCCACCATTGCTGAATTCATGACTATTTATAAAGAAAGGGAAAGAGTTTTTATTAATAAACAAAATTTACAAATCAGTGAAGAATTTCCTCGTACAACTGATAAAGAATATAATAGAAAGAAAATAAAAGAAATAGTTAACACATTAATGAAAGGAGAAAGACCAATATCAAGAGGATTATGCGATATGCCTCATGAATTCTCTGAAAATGGCTTAAAAGGTCGTTTAACAAGAGATGCATATGGAAGAGATTATTGTTATTATTATGATCATCCAATTAACGATAAATGAGGAATTATGACTCCAATATATAAATTAAATATACCACCATGCCCAAAGCCTCGTATGACTAAGGCTGATCGCTGGCGTAAAAGACCAAGTGTATTGAAGTTTTTTGAATTTAGAGATGCAGTAAGGAAATGTGAAGAGGAGATGAATGTAATATTAGAAATGGAATCATTTGAAATTTCATTTCATGTGCCTATGCCTAAATCTTGGCCTAAGTGGAAAAAGGCTCAAATGCATAACGAACCACACCAACAAAGACCAGACCTTGATAACTATCTAAAGGCTTGGAAAGATAGTGTGTATGAAGAAGATGCTGTTGTCTGGAAAGTAAAAGCATCTAAACTGTGGACTGATGGACCAGGACACATAATGATTAACTCCTTATAGAGGCAAAATGGAAGTAGAAATTAAAAAACTATGGAAAGGTCATTTGATTTCATTAAGAGATCATGTTGTAAACAAAGGAATTAAAGAAGGAGGAATAACAGTAAAACATGAAAACGGAAAAATGTTCCTATCACCAGAAGTTTTAAAAGCTGGTACAGGACAAACTAAACAGATTCCTAGTAAGTTTGATCAAAATCAAAAATATAATTTGATTGACTTTCGCTGGAATCCTGATGATGAAACACAAGAAGAATTACCATTTTAGAAAGGAAACTATGAATCGATGTAGCTTATTTGGTTGGGTAGGTGAACCACCCGAACATGGACAAACAACAACAGGTACTCAATATTGTAATTTATCAATAGGAGTACATGAAACAAGGAGAAAGAAAAACAAAGATAAAAAATCTTTTTTTATAGATTGTGTTGCTTATGGTGATACTGCTGAATGGTTAAAGTCTGTAGGAAAAGGGAGTCAATTGTTAATAGAAGATGGAGAGATCCAGGAACAAACCTGGAAAGATAATCAAGACAGATGGCAAAAGAAAGTACGAATTTTAATTCATAAATTCATTGCTCCTGAGGCATTCAAAGGAAGTAAAAAATCCCGAGAACAAGAAGAAACTGCTAATGAAGCACTTGCTCAAACATCATTCCCATAATTTAATTATGAAAATGAGAAAACATAATGTCGAAGAAAACAACATAATTAATTCTCTACTTAAAGAAGCTGAATCATATTATGCAGATTACACGTTTCCTACAAAAGAACACCGTAATCTTGAAGAATTAGAATATGTTAATCGTAAAATGATTGAAAAAGGACTTAGAGTAAAAGTCCCTTTAAAGGAGTTTTAATAAGACCACATAGTTGGTCGTGGATGATGGTTATCTGAAATAATATCTAAATGAATAAATCGTTTAGCATGATTACCTCTTTGAGATATTCCTACTCCACTTATCCCATGTTTCCTGGCAATGTCTATAAGTCTTAATGCATCTGCTCCTGCAATGAGGATATCGCTTGCGGCTGTACCATTTGTTCTAGGAACATGGGGACCATCTTTTCCTGTTGAACTTACTTTAGAATTATGATTAGCACAACGTACTCCACTAGAGATTTTTAAAGGTCTATTCATATCTTCTCTAATATTCTGTAGTATCTTCATAAAATCCTCATCCATATCAGCAGTTCCACAACCACATTTGCATTCCATTTCTGATACAGCAAAGTTTTTAGTCAACATCATAGCTAATCCTCCTATTATTAACCCATTGAATTGTCGTCTGTTTCCAACCCACATGGGTCTATTTACGAACTATTAGTTCGTATGACCTAAAGATTCCTTTAGCATTTTAACTAATTTATCATCTACATCACTGTCAGTCTTTTTTGCTAAAGTTTCTAACAATAAAATTATAACTTTCTCAATTACTTTACTATTACCTAACATTGAAAAAGCCATAGTTTTAACTACACTTGCAATTACTATCGGCATTATTTCTCCTTACATTCTACATTTAAGAATTCTTCATTAACACATTGCCACTTTATAGGCTTGCTCTTCCTCTGGTCAGCATAAAACCCCATTTGTCCTTTTTGAGATACTGAACAAGAAGCTAAGAATAATATAATCATTAACCATCTCACGTTTTTCTTAATATCTCAAGTTGCTTAAATTGTTCTACTTCTCGTTCTAAATTCTCTAGTTTAACACTAACAGATGCCATGTGTTGAGAACATTCTTTACTTAAATCTTCAAATTTAGCAGTATTTTCCTTCTGTTCTGCTCTATTTGCCTTATCTACTCTAAATGTCCATGCAAATAATATAATTATAATTGCTCCAGCAAAACCTTCCTTGAGTATAATATCTAATACATCATCTACTACAGTATTAACATTACTGCTCTGAGGAGGATGAGGATTTCTTACATATTCTGCATCAAAAGGTGGTTCAGCTTTAGCAATATTATCTGCATATGCTGTATTTAAACAAAATATGAGAAATAAACCTAGTAAATATTTTTTCAATTTAACTCCTAAAAATTATATTCAACTGGTTTTGATTTAACATATTCTTGTTTTTTCACTTTCTTCTTTTTACTCTTTTTAACTTTTTTCGCTACTGGCGAATTTACTTTAGCAGATTCTTCTATTTCTGAACTCCATCTATCCACTCTTTGAGAAGGAGTTTCTATATTAAATTTAAAAAAGTCTCTGAATTTCTTTATAAAGCTCATAATTCTTTTTTCTCTTTGATCGTTTCAATAAATTCTTCATGCTCCTGGTCTTTCTTTTCACGATACCAATAATCCGTACTTTTTGCGAGTACAGCGACGTAAGCACCCACCAAGATATTAACGAGATCACGGCTTGAGTCACGAACTTCCGCATAGAATAACAAGTATAACAAAACCAAGAACGTAATTGCATTACCAATCGAGATCGTAAACCTTGCCCAAAAGTTGAGTAATTTTCTGTTCTCCAGAGCATTACCGCCTCCTCCCAATATCGATTTGTGGTAGTCGTGTCCGTTATCTTCTTCATTTATGGTTTCGTCGGCCATTCAATATTATCAGGATCGTCATTATCTTTAGGTATATCTCTAAGTTTCTGTCGATAAACTTGCCACTCCAGCTTCTTTGAACTAGCTAAAGGGGAATCATCCAGAATCGTCCAATCTGAAGAAGCTAGATCGTTATTTCTATATCTTCTAATATCCTCCCATTTTGTTGAAACTTCTAAATTTGCAATTTCATCAGTAATAGCTTTTTCAGTAGGAGGTTTCTGTCCATCAATATAATTGATTTTTTTACCATCAGGATCACCTGCTAATTGTCCTCCAACTAGGCTATGAATTGCATCAAATCTAGTTATACTCATGGCATTACCTCGTAAACAGTTATTATATGTGGTGAAGCAGCGTCATTATCAGCATAATTTTTTAAATTATCTGAAGATGCATTATTAATAGTTGTATAAACATAATGTGTTGCTGTTGACCCTGCTGTGAAATATCCTTGATAACTCTGTCTTATATACTGTGGATATCCTGCTGTTGAATTTGAACTTTGTGTTCGTCCAATTTCACCATAATAAATTTTAGTATCAACAGTAGTATCAGATGCCGATCTAGATGTTGTTCCCCAATACAAACCATGAGACAATTTTCTTGTTGTAAAATTTGAACCAGATTCATTTGAAGTTATTAATTGTTGACAACCAAATATTAGGTAATGTCTCCCACTAGTAGCAGAAAAACTCATGGGTGTATGAGCTATAGTTGGTGTACTATTATTCGCTGTGGTATTCACATTTCCAGAAGTATCTGTATATCGGAATACATTTACTATTTTTCCTGAAGGAAAGACTACTGTACTTCCTAAAGTTACAGCACCCATAGTTCCAGTTGTTATATCAGAGGCATCTAGACCTGATCCTGCTTGTGTTCCTAAATTGGCTATATCTCTTGATCTTGTCATAAGTTATTCCTTATTTTGATATGTAACATATAAAACCTTCAAATCCCACATTACTCATATCGCTTCCACTTCGCCCTGAGTTATGTGGTTCAGAATTATGACCTGAACGGTAGTACGCATAATCACCTTGAGGCGGTATTTGTAGCGTCATTGTTCCGCAATGCTTTCCAGATATAGTATTTACGCCTCCTCCTGCTGACACTCCTGATTCAGAATAAGGTACGAATGGTAATTGATTAATACCTTGAGTGTTACCGTTACTAGAACTGGCTGAATCCATATCTACTGTTGCGAAAACAAAATCACCAATTTTTGTATATACACCTTTATTATTTGCCGCTGAATCCAAGATACAATCTGGTGTGTATGATCCCGATTTATATTCGACTTCAGTACTACCTATGATTCCAGATTTACTTCCTATTCCTCCAATAACTCCACTCATATTAGTCTCCTATGCGTTGTTCTGGTCAATGTAAGTTATATGAATATCCCACCCTGTACTATTTGAAGTCGAAAAAAACTTTAAATATTGGGCAACACTCGATCCTTGATCTGCGATTGCATCTTGGTCATCTGCCGCATTCATTGCACCAGTGAAGTCTGTTGGTTCATATCCATTAAAAGAAAACTTATCATTCCATACAAAGGTTGAACCTGCGGCACATTCAACATTAACCAAGTTAAACTCTTGTGCCGTTGTTCCTGCATAAGAATCATAGCCTATAAGTTGTAACGTACCATTATCAGTACCTCCTGTATTAAAGAAGATAATTGATAAAACTGTATAAATATGATGTTGAACACCTTGAATTAATGTCTGTGCAGTACTTTCTACTTGTTCAAATGATGCAGATCGAATTATTTCTGTTCCTGCTCCCCGACTGATTGCCATACTATCCTCCTAATACCCAAGATTGGTGTGTTGAATACTTCATAAATTGCCCTTTCTGTTGTAGTTTAGGAGTTATCTCCCATGATTTAGTTGTGTTTGACCATTGTAGAGTCTTATCTGTAGTACCCTTTAGAGTAATGCCACCTCCATCTGCCGTTGTGTCTGTAGGGGAATCAACAGAACCCATCTCTATATTTTTATCATCTACTGTAAGTGTCACACTTTCGATAGTAGTTGTAACACCTTCAAATGTAACTGGTCCTGTAAATGTTCCTCCTGTTGCTGGAACTGCATCACTAGAACTAAATGTATGAGTAGCTTCAATAGTTAAAATATCATTGGCAGTTAAAGCAGATAACCCTGTAATAGAAGAACCAGAGGTAGCTGTATAATCAGTACCATTTACAAGAAGTACACCATTAAGCCAAACCTTAACCCATCCTACTGTATAGTTTATTAATCTTCCATCATCAGAAGTTGTTACTGAAGTTTCACTTCCAGAAGCAGTTTTTACATATGTCTCGCTTCTTCCTGTTGATAAGTTATTTCCTATATACATGTGTTACTCTGGTTTAGGGTATTTCTTTTTAATTTCTGCTCTTTTTGTTTCAATAGCAGACTTATCATCTGTATCATATAATGCTACCACAAGAGATTCTATGCTGGGATATTCAGCTTTTCTAGATCTGGAATATGCTAATGATTTATATTCTTCTTCCAGGCGTTTTCGTTCTGTTTCAAGTTGTTTATCTGTTGGCAAATCAGTTGCATCATCTTTCCATTTAACTGTGCCATCTTCAGAACACATATCATATTTACCTTTTGCTAACGATTGTACTGCTGAAATAAAAAATTTTGTTTCTTCCATAATTTTATGCTCCTACTCTAAATCCAAGAAATCTATTTGTTGCATTAATTTCTGTAGCAACACTATTTGTATTTCCATATAAATGACCAGTACCTTTCATACAACACTTATCTGTTGCTCTCAAATAAACCAACCATGACATTGATCTTAACCCATAGCCTTCACCTGCATCTGGATCAGTCACCAATAATCTCCCTGGTTGTTGTACATAACTTGTATTACCTGCTGAACCTGATGGATCAGATATTTGAAATTTTATATCAATTTGTTGGCTTTGTTGTGCATGTTGACCAGCAGATGTAGTTACAAAATACCAACCTGCTTTTGAAACTGTAACAACTCCTCCTGTTTCAGTACAATTACTACCTAATTTATGTGTCCAATTATAATCTATGATTGTATCACTACTTAAATCGTGATTCTGTTCCAATAGTAAATCCCATGAGTCAACATCTATATCAATATCTTTATGGGCATCATCAAATGTTATATTACTTGCTAAAGTTGCTCCTGCATCTGATGTAGTTAAAACAGCATTTCCTGCCTGATCTTTTATTATAAGTTTATTACCTGTACCTGCTGTAGGTTTTATTGAAAAGTCTGCCATAGTTTATCCTTTTGGAAAATCATCCTTTACTTTTTTAAGTTTAGTTGCCATCTCAGTAGAGAAAGCACCTTTATGATAGAGGTCATCTAGCTGATCTCCGATTGGAGGATAGGCTATTTCCCTTTTCATTATATATTCTTTTTTACCCCAATCGGTTACGAGATCGGCTAGTTTAGAATCTATTTTAGATTTACTAGGTAATTTTTGACCGTCCCATAAGTTTGGCTTATATGAATCAACAGGACCACTAACTCTACCACCAACCAATTCTCTTATTGCATCAATTATTTTAGGTTTCATCATACAGCTATCTCCATTAAAGTAAGATTCGAGGCTCTAGTATTACCAAGGGTATCTAGATGAGTATATGTGGAATCTGAATGTTCATATCCTTTTACTGTAACGACCCATGCCTGACCAGCAGAATTGGATAATGTTTCAACGTGGCCTGAACATACAGCTTGATCAACATAATTTATAGAACTGTAACTCCATCTAACATTTATACCTACTTCAGTTTCTTCAATCGCTACATCACCAGCACTCGCCAAATTGCCAAAACACTTAATAGAGATACCACTTTCGTTAGTACCATAAAATTCTACTGACTGACTATAAGAAATAAACACTTTAGCATTTGCCTGTTTTAATGTGATCGTTGCAGACAATTCAGTCGATGTCCAAGCACCGCTATGTGCGACATAGTTTCCTGAACCAGTCCCTCTGTTATGCGAGTTTACAACTTGCAAAATATGGCCTGCAGGAGTAGATAAATGAGAAACGCCAGAATCAGAAGTCGTTAGAACTGCATTATTTGCTTGATCCTTTAGGATTAATTTATTACCACTTGTTGCTGTTGGTTTTATTATTAAATCTGGCATTATACTCCTATTGCTAATTTAAAGCCCATTGTAATTGAGTAATTATTTCCTATTACATTCCTTGCTGAACCATGAGCATGGTATCCTG
>VTLG01005467.1_pt1 | contig 14548 bp, 15 predicted proteins | sample 4694571 | NCBI WGS metagenome assembly VTLG01 (sample SAMN12604809, study PRJNA352737) | marine metagenome | biome: ENVO:00000447; feature: ENVO:00000209|ENVO:00000569|ENVO:01000036; material: ENVO:00002151; isolation source: viral sequences binned using virsorter ...
CGGCTTCCACTCCAGCTACTACATCAGATTCATTACCATTCAAAGCTGCTTTGAGCCATTCGATAGCTTTTTCCTCTGTAATATCAGCATAAGCTGTAAATGATGAAGAATCTGGTTCAGCAAGTCCTATATTGCCGTAACAACTACCACTATGAGTTACCGCAGAATCACCACTACCAACAGTTTCTGAATCATTAGCACTCCAATGTATTGTCCTAACTACATCTGACAAAGATCCTACTGTTTTTGTCACATCAAGAGAGTTTATTTTCCAAGTTACAGCCATAATAATTTTTAATTTACTTTGATTCTACAGCCTCTGCTGTTTTTATACCATCTAATTTTGCTAATGCTTTCAAAGCACCTTGATCTTCTAGAATTGGTTGTGTAAGTTGGTTTGCCTGATCTTGTAAATCTTTTATTTCTTTTTTTAAAAGTTGTAGTCTTTGAATATTATTATCAAGACGATTTTTTGTTTCGTCATAAAGTTCTTGTGATGTACTCATAATCTAATAGTATTTGTAATTATATTACATCAACTAATATAAAGTAACAACTTATGCGTATGTTGGACGACCAGCACTTACAAAAATATCTATCAATCTCACTCTCCTTGTGGTTGTGAATGAGTTAGCTTTTACTTGTAGTTGTGTATTTCCAGTTCCTGCAAGTTGAAATAAAACATCTTTAGAATGTGCATGGTTTGTTTCGTGCATAAATGATTGGTTAATTTGATTGCCTACAACACTACCTGTCACGATATATCCAGTAGTATTGTTATTTTCTGTAGCAGTAAATCTTGCAACAAAAGCATTAGCTTGGTTGTTTGAAAAAGTAAAGAATGTTGACCATGTACTAGTTGAGTTTATATCTAAGCTACGACCACCTTCATAGACATTTACTGCCAATATAATAGTGTCACCAGCATTATTGACTTTTATACGATTGCTATTGTTTGTACCAATAGTTAAAGTTTGATCCTCAGACCCAATAGAGGGGTGGTTTGTTGAACCAGTATTTTGAAAATATATATTCATAATATTAGAACCAGAGTGCTTAAACCCTGCAATCGAAGTACCAGCCGATCTTTCTACTAATAATCCAGTACCGCCACTTACATGAAGTCTTGCAGATAAACTTGAAGTACCAACACCTAAATCACCACTAAAAAAACTATCACCACTAGCCTCCAATGCAACTTGAGCTTGTCCAGAATCATCAAGTACTTGAAGAAAACCATCGCCATCGCTTTGTTGTCCTACTCGAAAAACTTCATTAGTAGTACCAAAATCAACAAGAGCTATATGACTTTTATTAAGACCATCAGATTTAATGTGCAGCATTCGTGATGGAATAATCCCGATTCCTAATTGACCGTCACCTGTTAACCTCATTCTTTCATTTCTATTACTTCCCTTATCAGTACAAAAAGCCAAGGCTAATTTTCTATTACCAGCAGATTCGGCAACAGCAGATATTGTCGCTATACGATTATGTGTTCCACCATTAACACCAAATTGTAGAGTTGCATGATTATTTATTGCTTCACTAGATGGATTATTAAATAATTGAAGCATACATTGAGAAGCACTAGGAACAGTACTTGCATAAGCTGTAAATGTTGCAGTATCAATAATTGAAAATCTTGAACTAGGAGCATTGCTACCTATACCAATCTTGTTATTACCAGCATCTACAAAAAATAAATTTGCATCTGTATCACCTTCAATTCTAAAATCTACATTTGCCCCACTTTCATTAAAAGTTACTGCTGAAGTACTTATTTCTAATCTAGCTACACCGCCAGTTGCCACATTAAAAGTATCAGGAGCCCCACTATAAATTCCTGTGTTCAAATCATCCCTAAAAGCTAGTGCAGGGTCGGTTGCAGTACCATCTTCAAGAGTTAACGTACCATCTAATTGAAATAACTCAATCCATGCAGTATTACCAGAGTTTCTGAGCTTCATCACGTTTGCGTTAGTGTCTGCCCACCACTGATAAGCATATTTGACTGAAGGTTCTGAGTTACCACTACTATTTCCAGCTAAAGCTTGCAAAGCATCTTGTATGTCTTGCCTCACGGCAAAACCTGTACCATTATCTATTACAAAATCATTTTGGTTAGTCATTGCATTAGCTTTTTATATAATTATAGGATAGCTTATTAAGAAAATTTAAACACCTTTACCAAATCCTACAGCAGTATATTTAAAACTTAAATTTTTAAAATTATTATTTACATCTCTTGTTTCTATAACAAACTCAGTTCCTGTTACAGATGTAATTTTAAAATAATCACCAGACACAGCCCCTTCAAGAGTTATTCCTATTGTTGGCAAAAATGCAGAATTTGATGAATTTAATGCAGAAGTGCCTGTATAAAAAGAGTTTATAAAACTTACTGTTTTTGCAGAACTATTTGTTGCACATTGACTTGCTATCGCAGTATTAACAGTTTCAGTTCTTCTTTTTATACTTGCTGTATAACCTAGTTCATCAATTTCTATATTTTCATCAGGATCATCCGAAAATATGTCGGCTCTAAATCTAAATCCTCTGGCAGTATATTCTCCGTTAGCAAATGTATTAAAAGGACTAAAAGCACTCGATATATTGCAACTTCCACTAGTCGTAACATTATTTCCAGAATTATCTTTTACTTTTATAAATTCAAGCGTTCCAGAGGTTAATAAATTATTTGATGAGGTTGTTATCTTTACAGTATTTAAAGATAGAAGAGCACCTACAACATAATCACCAGAAACTAATTCACCTGTCAAAACTCTTAAATTTACTGTATCACCTACAATTAATCCACCATGATTTCCTTGTGTAAAAAAGCGTATTTCACCTGTAGAGGCATTTACAACTTCATACTCTGCCAATACACGAACTGCTTCTGCAACAAGCACGTTTGCATTAGTGATAGAGGTAACTTTTAACAAACCATCTGTTGCATTTCCACCTGTAAAGTCAGTTAAAATTTGATCATTTACAGATGCTCCATGTGAAGTTCTAGTTATTGTAATTAAATCTTGCACTTGACTATAAGAAGATACTAACGATGAGGTAGGTACACCCTGACAAGTAGCTACCTGTAATTTCGCTCCAACATTTTCTGCTAAAGTACCATCCCAATCTGGCATGGCATTTACAAGTGTTAACCTTGAATCCCACAAGCCTGAGACTAAAATAGATGCAGTTTTAAAATGTCTTTCAAGAGATAAGTTAAAGACTGCTTCTAAATCTAAATCATCAACAAATGTATAAAATCCTTGAGAGGCAATACCTTCCGATAAAAAATCAAAATTAGAAATACCATCTGTAGGACTTGCACCAACATTCGTAACATTATCAAAAAACTCTACTCCATCTAAAACTAAACCATTAAATTCATCACTAAATACAGTTCTTACTCTTGTGCCATTAAATTTTGGAGTTGTTTGATCTTCTCTTTTAGTTGTAATTATTTGATTAGGTTGTGGATCTGGTTTCGTTACAATTATTTTTGCTGCATTAACAGAAAGATTTCCTGTATCGTCAAGGAATTTAATACTGTAAGTTCCCGAAAGTGCTGGTACAAGTGTTTCACTTACGTTTCCTGGTAATCGTGGGATTATTTCAACAGAATTTTGAAAAGTAGCACTTGATGATGTATCAGCAGTATGCCTTACTACTACGTTTCCCCCATGGGTTACATCTACTGAACTAGAAGGATTAAAACGTAATTTTATAAACCTATCAGAAATCGGTTCGGATGTTAAAGCTGTAGGATCTTCTGGTTTTGCAGTTTTTCCAACAGCATTAAAAGATAATGTAGTTGGTTCTGCGGATGCTTCTCCTGCTGCATTTAAACTAAATACCCTAAACTCATATAAACCTTGACTTGCATCAAATATTTCAAAATCAGTTCTAGTAATAGTAGCAGTTGTAAAGTTCCCATTATCTTTGCGATATTGAATTTTATATTGATTAACACCACTAACTGCTTCAAAATCTAAAATAATTTTTACTTTTGCTTTTTGATCTTCTACATAAAATTTTTGTTCAGCACTTAATCCAGAGGGAGCATCTTTTAACTCGTTAAGAATAGATACGTTTCTTACAGGTAAAGATGATCCATCTTCAATAAATGCAAACTTTCCTTCGTTATAAGCAGTACCAACAACTGCATATTTATCTTCAGATTCAGTTACACTAACAACTCTCCATGTTGTAGTTTGTAAAGTTGTATTCTGTAAAATCCAGATACTATTTGCATTTGGAGCAGATGAAAAAGCAGATGACACAGTTATTACCGCACCACTAATACCGCTTACACTCCTACTTTCAACTGAACCATCAGACAAAATAACGCTAAGTGTAGGGTTATTAGTCGCATCTAAATCTGTATCTGCTGTATTATCTACAGTTATTGCTGTAGTTGTTGCTGATTTAATCCTCCCTCCTCGTCTTACTCCTGCTCTTACTGGATCGCTAACTTCAATTACTTGACCTGGCCTAACAATAACTCCTTCTGCTAAACCAGTTGTAAAACTAATTGTTTCTGTAGAATTTTGCTCTTCAAACAACATGAATCTTCCTAATCTTGCTGCTTGACCTCTTGAATTGCAAGCAAAACCAGTTACTTTTTTATGTAAAGCTCCATATTTTGTTTTTGCTGTTGTATCTTCTACAGTTTCAAAATCTAACTCTTGATTTTCCATATCAAAATACGACACAGAAATCATCGTGGATCGTGTTTTTAAACTTGTACCCGAATAAGTAAACCCTTGTTCTGTTACATTAGACAAATTGAACAAATAACTAGGATCTGTAGGTCTATCTTGGGAAAGTGTTAGTGATCCTGCGTTCCAAAAGGTTATAGCTCGCATTACCGAAGTTAACGCATTTATCACTTCATAAGCATCTTGTCTCGTTTGCAGAATAGTATTGCAGCTAAATCTAGGTTCTTGTCCTCCTAATCCATCATCTACCAATGTAGAACAATAAACTGAAGCACTATAAAAAGCAAATTTGTCTAGTTGAGTTTCTGTTATATGATCTCCTAACCCATACCTAGTATTTGTCAAAAGATCAAATAATATCCACGCTGGATCACTTGTCCAATGTTTTGTAGTAGTAAGCGTTCCATTAAAAGTGCCTGAGTAAGTTATTCTTCCTGTTGTTGGGTCTACAGTTCCATTATGAGGTATCTTTATTTTTACCCCACGAACTTTATACATTCGCCCTGGAACTGATGAAAACTGTTCAGAATCAAACCTTAAAGCTACATGAGCTATGTCAGGATAAGGTCTTTGCTCATCAACAATTTCAGTAAAAGATGAAAAAATAAATTCATTTCTTAACTTAGTAGGATCTTCAGCATCATCCGTCACTCTTTCGACAGTTATTGTTACAGGAAAAACACTAGGAGTGCCAGTATTGGCATCAAGTAAATTAATTCTATAATCTCTAGCATACGCAGATGAACTTCTTCCTTTTACAGTGTCATCTATCGGGGTGCTTGTCGTTCCATCGCCTTGAAGAATATTTATTTTTAACCTTACTTCTGCTCCATTTACATCTCCATTTGTTTCAAACTTCTGTAAAGAATTAAATTTAACAGTAACTCTTACAGCATCTACATTTGAATTGGTTATTTGTCTTGATACAGGTGTTCCTTTTTCTACCTTTACTCCGACATTTGTTTCTGTCTCTATATCTGAAATTCCAGAAATAAAAGTTTGATTGCTAGTTCCAAATCGAGGCTCAAATCCTACATTTTGAAAATTAAAATCTGTTTCTTGAAGATCAGTTACATCAGCATTAGCTCTTAATACTGGAGTTTTTCCCAAGTAAACATCTTTTAAAGCTGCATTGTTATAATTAGTTGTTCCTTTTGTAAATCCTGCTGCTGATGGGAAACCTTCAATCTCACCTTCACTAAGAACATCGACAATAGTAGCAAATTGTTTACTACTTAATGCATCTTTCGGTAACGTAGCATCAACTAACTCTGGTATAAGATGATGGAATCCAGTAGTAAAACCAAGCATTAAGCTGTACCTTCTATCTGTACTGTATCAATTCCTGCCGATACAACCAGCGATCCAGCGAATATTTCTCCGTAAATTATAGGTAATGCTGTTCCCGCCCTTGATGTATTTTGTACTCCACTAAACGAAAAGTTTTGAGATTGTGGATCGTCTGATACTCCAGGAGGTTTGGGAACAGGGGTAAGCATTTCTGCTGCTCCTGATAATGCTAGATAAATACCAAAATTTCCTGCTGCTGCTGCTAAACTAGCCCCTAATCCTGCTCCTGTTGCTGTAAAACCTAAACCAGAAAATCCTACTCCTGCACCAAAACCACCAGTAAGTCCTACTGCTGCTACGATTGCTACTCCTGTTAAAACTTTACCAATGCCTTTGAAAATTTTGTCTGCACCTACTACTACAGGAATAATCTGTATTTCCTGTTGACCTAAAGGATCTAATAAATCATCTTCGTTAATATCAATTTTTCCTATTTTCACTTGATAGGTTTGCTCCATCATATGACGTTCCAAATGAGGAAAGTTTGCTAACAAAAATTTAAATGTATCAACAGGTCTATTAATTTCAGCTTCAAAAGTACGTTGCCCTAAAAAACGAGCTAATCTGCCATAAACTTTTATTTTATTGAGCATAGCGATACCTCTTCTTTGTACATTCTATATACTTTTGATCATAAGTTTCTCTACAGCTAAGTCTTTTTGCACAATGATGAAAAATAGTCTGATCTCCTATGTATAAAGCAACATGACTTAACGTGTTCTTATATGAGTTCATAAGCAATACATCTCCAACTTCTAATTCAACACTATCATCTATTTCATTAAAACCTACTTTGGGTAAACCATATTCAAATAAAGGATTCTCTGCAAATTCTTCTGGACTTTTTGGCCGTTTCCAATGTTTAATCTCTATGTTTTTCTTTTCTTTATACCAATCAGTAATTAAACTCCAACAATCCTGTACATCCCATACCCATTCTCTGCCTATCAATCCTTTTTTATAGCCAGAAGGTTCAAAATAATTCCACTGTTCGGTTTTAGGTGTAACGATATAAAAAGGTAAATCTAAATATTCACAACTTGCAAGATCAGCCTGACTAGGAAAAGGAGGACTATTCGGATGACTATGAAAAACAGCAACTATTTCTCCAGTATCTTCAGCTTTTACCCAATCATCAGGATCAATAATAAATTGATCTTCTGGATCTTCAGCAAGATTTTTACAGGGAAAATATTTTTCTTTACCTTTGTAAATTGCTAACAAACCACAAGCTTCATGTGGTGCATCTTTTTTTGCGTGCTGTAAAGCAATATCTTTCCAAGTCATCCTATAAATGTACCAATACCAGGAAATAATTCTCTAGTCGCTATTCTTTTCGGCAATTTTACATTAACTAAATCAAGTGCTGAAATAGCTTCCCATTGAACAAGATCTCTACTTTCAGTTATTTTTCTATCTAAAAAGTAAATTTCTTGAGGAAACTCTGCATTTGGATCAGGTGTTCCATAAGGATTAGTATTACCTTCAAAATTAACAGCGTCTAAAAATTTAGCTAATGTTCTAATTCTTACTAATTTTGTTCCATTTAAATCGTTACCGATAGTTGTTTGGTTAACACCTTGTAAAAGTGTAGTAATCGTTCCAAAAATATTACTTACAGAAATTGTAGGTCTAGGTAAAGTACCTGTAGAGCCAAAATCAAATCCTTCGCATTGAATAGGAAATTTTTCATAACTATTACCAGCCCATACAATATTTCCATTTGCATTCATATTTGAACCATTATGAAAACGATGAACAGTGGAAGAACCATGTAAGGTTGAATCTAATGTCAACGTAAACAATTCAATAATTGCTCCAGGATTTATTGATTGTAAAGCTGAAACTGGTACTGCCATTAGGGTTCAAATACCTGTTCAAATGTTGCTGTGATTCTGTTTCTTTGGAACTCAAACATTTCTCTGTTAAAACTTCTACATATCCACTGATAGCTTGCAGTCTCGTCAGGTGGTGACCAAGTAAATGATGCAGCATCTTTTCCTCTTGCTTCTAAAAATGTTTCAATCTCATCTGCATCTTCATCGTCTACGTTGAATGTAAGACTCCAAACTTTTGGATCTTGATTTAATCCAAATGAAGTACGCTGCTGATAACCGTCACCAAACTGAGTAATTCTTAATTTTGGCTGACTACGTTTTGTAGCAGAATATGATGGATTGTAACTAGGAAAAGTAGCCATTAACGAATACTAGAAAGAAGTCCTCCAGGTCTTTGTTGCTTAACAAGTTCACTTTGAACTGCAACAGATATAAGTCCGCCAAGTTCTTTTGCTCCAGCATTATCTCCTTGAACATCTGAACCTGATGCATCTACATTAACAACAACACTCGTACTACCGCCACCTCCAAGTTTATTATTTGGCACAATCGTTCCAGATGAGCTTGGTACGAATAGTTCTGGCCCTTTTTCACCTACGATTGAAGGTCTGCCTACTGGTGGTCTACCTCCGTTAGCAAATAAACCAATAGCACCTAAAATACCACCACCTTTTTTGCCTTCAGAGCCTAATATTGAACCAAATAATGCTTGATTTAATGCTACATCTAAGAATCTATCAGCAACATTGTTAAGTAAATCTCCAAGAGTAGATGTTCCTTTAATCAATCCTTTAATACCTTCTTTAATATCATTGTTAATAGATTTACTCAAAGATTCAAACGCATCTTTTACTTGTTTTGCAAAATCAACTTGTTTCTTAAGCTCTACATTATTTTTAACAGCATTTCTAATCCTATCTCTCTGTGTTTCATTAATTTGTTGTTCAGTTAAATCCATAGATTTTAAAATTTGATCTATTTGTTGTTCAATTAAAAATTCTTCTTTTCTTCCATCTAAAGTCGCATTAAATAATTTATTTTCTTTTTCTATCTTGTCTAAAGCAATATCTAATTTTTTATTTTTATTAGAACTTAAAATATCTTCTTTTTTTTGTTCAGCTAAAATTTTCTTTCTAGCTTCAAGCTCCGCTTTAAGATTAGCTATTTGACCTTGTATAGCTCCTGATCGACTTGCACTCGGTCTAGCTTGTAATTCAGCTATTCTTCGCTGTATAGCAACTGCTTCTGGGTCAGTTCCAATTCTACTTTTACTTAATCTATCAATCTCACCTTGTTCTGCACCTGTAGTTTTGCTGACAAATTTTGCAATAGTTTCCAAAACAGGAGCTAATGCACCTTGTAATTTTAATAATGCTTGTGAAAAATTATTTCCAATTAATCGAGAAGCTTCTCCAAAACGTTTTAAACTTTGAACTGCATCTGCACCTAATACCTGATTCATTTGTGCTGTAACTGCATTTAAAGCTGCTTGTTTTCCTTGAGCTTGTTCTATTAATTTAATTCTTTCTGCTTCTGCTGTTCCAGTAAATCCTAGAGAAGTAACTAAAGCATCTAAATCCGCAGTTAAAGGGTTCAATGCTTGCCCTACACTAGCTGCTCCCTTTACAAAATTATCAACAGCAGAACCTAGTTGAGTACCTACAAGAGATAATGCAAATCCAGCCTGACCACCAATGATACCACCAGCAAATCCACCTAAAGCACCACCAGCAGATGCACCAGCACCTTGACCGAATAATAAAGGAAAAGCTCCACCAATAGCTGCACTGGATAACGTATCTCTTCTAATTCTTCTATCAGAAGCAGTTCTATTTCTTCTAAATTGAGCAAATCTAAATCCAGGAGATTCTTCCATTGCTCTTCTCTTATCAGCAATTTTTCTTCTTCTAATACTTCTAGTTGCTTGTTCTATACTTTTTCTTTGCCTTTCTAACTCTCTTGTTTGATCTCGTAAATCTTTTAGCTTTTGTTTGTTCGCATTAGATTCACGACTAAGAATTGTTATACGTTTTTCTGACGCTGCAAGAATCTGTTTTGCTGCAACTAAATCACCTCTTCTAACTGCTTTTTCGGCTCTAGTTAATCTACCTTTTATAGCAGCTAATCTTGTACCTTTAACGTCTAATTGATTTATTCTATCTCTTGTTTTTTCAATTTGATTTAAAACATTACTTTGAGAAGTTAATTGTTTAGCTCTATCGCCACCTCCTGTTTTAGTACCACCTACTTTATTTACATCATTAACTAAAACTTTTAAAGTCTGTAACTTTTTTATAGCATTATCTAACTGATCAAAGCCCTTAAAAGAAAATACTATCGGAGCTCTTGTTTCAGCCACAACAAATAATAAAAATTACCTTTATTCTAGCTTATCTCCTTCGTTTTGCTTTTTCAAACTCTTTTTCTTGTTCTTCATTTATTACTTGAAAATATGCACTCCACCCTATTAGTTCTTCTAGTGTCATACTTCTTACCTCTACAAGACTCTTACCTAATTCCTTCGCAACACCAAACTGCAACATCATAAGATTGTCTCTTTTCAGTTGGTTAGCTAGTTCTTTGGGTCAGGTAGTTCCTCTTCTGAGTTAATAACAGCAAGCATTAAATTTTGTAAATCAGCATCTTTTACTTCATTTTTTAATACATCAATTTCTCCTGCATTAAAAAGTTTTCTACCATCTGCATCTTGTGCTTTAGCAATAAGTAATTGTAATGCAAAAGCATTAGCATCATCACTTCTAGCCTGTTTTTGTGCTCTTTCTCTTTCAGCCATTGTTAATGGAGTTACATACATTTCAAAAACAGAACCATCAGATAATTCAACTTCTTTCTTTATAGGCTCAAGATTTGCAGCTTTTCTTAGTCTGTCTAGTGCAGATAAATTACTTGCCATGAATAAAAACAATATAATATTTATATTATTCTAATATAAAACAGAAAAAAACCCCAGATAATCTGAGGTTCGTTAACTTATGCTAATTTAATTAAGTTTTAGATAAATCAAATGTAGGAGCAGCACTTGGTCTAAATGCAATCTCAACAATCTGTCCGTCATCTGGGTTTACATTGAAACTTGCAGAAGTAAGAATAATATCTGCCAAAATTGATCTACTTGCGGTTTGATCTACATTAGCACCACTCATCTGACGATCAATATACAATCTTACCTTTGCACCAGCTTGTTGACGTTGGATAACATCTTCAACCATCCTACTTGATAGAAGTGTGTCATCATCTGTGGAATAAACACTGGCAGAACCACTACCATCAGCAAAACCTGAGATAAATGTTCTAAATGGTGCAGTTGCAGTAACAGTCTGACCAATACTTGTTACGTCAATCTCTGCTCTGGTTATTTCAAAACTCCATTCTCTTACAGATCCAACAACTAAAGGTGCTGTAAATGTAATACTTGCAAATGTTCCAGCTACAAAAGTAGGAGATGCTGAAGCTGTTAATGCTGCTCCTCCTGCTGTTGCAGAAAGTGTCATAACACCAGTTGAAACATCGTAAGTTTTTACAAAATGATCTCCTGCTGCAATACAGTTAGTTACTGTAGATCCTCCTGGATATGCAAGTGTTACTGTGTCATTAACTTTATACCCTAAGTTAGATCCAACAGTAATGTTTCCTCCTGATGATGGGAAAGCTGATGCTGCAAGAGTTGTTACGCTTGTACCAGCAGGAGAATAATATAACGCTCCCGAAGTACCCGATAGAACTGTAGCCATGATTAATAATTCTAAGGTTTGAACATACGGGTACTACCCGATATGTCTATAGGATAGCCTAAATTTCTACAATAATTCAAGAAATTACTGTAGCTTGAAAATTTGTTTCTATTCTTGATATAAAGAAGGGTCTATCATCTTCAAAAGCTGGTCCAGTTATCTCTCCAGTTCTTACATAAATACCACTTGTAGGCTGTCCTGTATTATTAATTGTTTGTAAACTTGTAAATGCAGTATTAATTAAAGTCTGACTTCTAGCTGGCCCTTTATCTTTTTCAGCAAAAGCTCGAACAGTAACAATACCTTGAATTTGATCAAATTGATTAGTTAAGGATGCTTGAGTTGTAATTCCAAATTGAATATTTACATAAACAAATTCACTATCAGCATCCGATACTACATCACCGAAGTTATCAAAAAATACTGGAACAGCAGGATCTAATGCTGCGTAAGCTGTTTTGATCGGTGCTTCAAATTTTGCTCTGACCCCTTGATAATTCATTGTAATTTACTTTTTTTAGATTTTGATTGTTTTACTGCTCTATTAATTGCCAAATCAAGAGTTTGTTTTAATGAACCACCTCTTAAATATTTAGGAAGCCAATCTAATTCAGCAGTAGCAGAAGATATTCCACTAGGTTTTCCTCCACCTAAATCTCCTCTTTTACCCTCTGTAAGTCTTCCATCATTTAAAACGTCTAATCTATCTCTTCCCTTTTGTGTTTTTGGTTCTTGTCCTATATTTTTACCACCCTTCACTCCTCTGGTAAATCTTCCCAATCTAGTATCTTCTGCATATCCTCTGGATCTAGCTAAATTTCTTATTTCAAGATCAACTTGACCACTAGAAGATGCAGCCCTTCTTACGTTAGACAATGTTAAAGTTGGCCCTTTAACAGGTTTTGGTTCTCCACGCCTTCGTGTTCCTGTACCTTTTTGCCCTGCAATTTCAATTTGCCATGAATTTGAATATAAACCTGTCCAAGATGGGCCATGAAACTGTAATTCTTTAACTACATCTTCTGCACCTGGTATTACACCTTTTTGTAAAATATCAACAGCGTGTTGTTTTATTTGTCGTTGTAAATCACTTAATTCTTTATCTGCTCTTGCCATTATTGTTTCCTCGCAACAACTGTATGAAGTATAGGATTATTTCCTCTTGATGTATTAATACTGATAATTCTTGCAACTTTATTTACTCCATCTTCAGCATATTGAATACTATCTTTAATTTTTGGATAATATGTTCCTAATTCTTTATTACCAAAAATAATCTTTAAATCAGTTGTTTGGCTCGTTCCTTCATAAGTCGATCCAGAAACACTACTTATCAATGCTTTCATTGAAACATTAGTGTCAGATCCGCTTACTTCTCCTGTTGTAGTGTCATAAGTTTGAGATGTAGCAGTTTTAATATAAGTTACATCAATACCAAAAGTTCCTAGTAGTTGTTCTGGTAAGCTCTTAAAAGTATTGTCTATAAATGACATATTATCCTCTTACCACTCTCATCTGGAAAGATCCTGCTCCTCCAAGCATATACGCTCCAAGATAACTTTGTAACCAAGGATAAACATCCATAATATTATTAACAGAACCTGTACCTTGAGAAGCAGTATTAAATTTAACCTCTAAATCTCCTAACTTTGCTTCAGAAATATTTCCCTCTTTTCCAGTAGTACCTGTAATAGCATCAGCATCATTTGCTAATGCTCTAGCTAGTTCATATTGTGCATATTTAATATTTAACGGAATTGTAGAACAAGCTAGTTCAACACCATCTACCTGATAATTATTTCTTGGAAATTTCAGTGCTTGTCCATCATCACATCTGTCACCATAGTAAACAAAGCTATCAATCCATCGAGTAGCTGATATTAAAGCTCTTTTTTTCTGATCTACAGTTTTATCATCCCATGTGCTTGAATCAGGTACAGTTGCGAAATAATTATTAGCTTCATCTAATGTGACAAAACTATTGGCATTTGCTCCTTTTATTGTTGCGTCTATAGTAGCTGCCACGATTAATAAAGTAATTTAGTTTTATTGTAGCGTAAAGAAAAAACCCCACCAATATTTGATGAGGTTTCTTGACCACCAATTAAATAGTACTAAGGATTAGTACCTGTATCAAGAGGTGAGTTGACGATTAGCTCAACAATAGGAATTAAATCAGCATCATATGTGATTCCCCAGTTATTATCGTTAGCTAACAGTGCGTTAGTTGGGTTGTCAGTAGCAGCAGTCCACTTAGTTCCCATAACGTGATAAGCACTATGGTAATCAACAGACATAACATCTTGCTTAGATAAGATGTTTCTATCTGATTCAATGCTTAGCGGAGATTGCTCACCTTCAAGAATTGTTCCTGACTTAATTAAGTAACAACGGAACTCTTTTTGATGACCTGTTGTACCAGGGTGAACTGTATTAACCTGAGAGTCAATAACAACATTCATTCCAGCAAATTGGCCGATGCTTGTTTCATTAACACCGACACCGCCACCACCCCAAGTTACTGCACCACCAGATGTAAGAGCAGATGTTGAGAATGTAAGCATACCAACTTGATATAAGTAGTAAGCAACAGATGGATGAACAACTAGAGTATCTAGCTCATCTCCTCTTGATCCAAGAAGTGATCTTCCTCTTGCAACAGTAGAAGCTGTCAAGAAGTTATCTGTGTCAGCACCAGAAGCAGCACCCTTAGATAAATCTAAGCAATTTGAACCTAATGGTCCATTAGTTGATCCAAACAAACCATCTAACAAGCTGAATAGTCTTGCTGAGTTTAGTTTGTTGATAGCATCTGCAAGTTGATTTCTGATATGACCCATTGGATCTTCACCAGCAGCCAATACAGCTACATCATCAA
>VTLG01010689.1_pt1 | contig 14546 bp, 4 predicted proteins | sample 4694571 | NCBI WGS metagenome assembly VTLG01 (sample SAMN12604809, study PRJNA352737) | marine metagenome | biome: ENVO:00000447; feature: ENVO:00000209|ENVO:00000569|ENVO:01000036; material: ENVO:00002151; isolation source: viral sequences binned using virsorter ...
CTTTATTACAAGTGTCTAGAGAAGTGCAGGGAGAAGGATGGACCTTCAATAGGGAGTTTGATTACCCCCTAACACCTGATGCAAATGATAATATTTTGTATCCTAATAATGTGTTACAGATGGACCTCACAGACTATGGTCCTACTAAAGGAAATAATAAATATAAAAATACAATACGTAGATCAGGACCTTATACAGTATTTGCTACTAAGATTGATGTAGTAGAAAATGGTACTGGAGGTGGTACTGAAGGATGGGTTTTAAACAAAACTGTTACTACTACAGAAGCTGGTATCGACATGACTGTTAATATCAGTATTGACGCTAGTGGCCAGGCTGATAAAATAACTGTTGTCAAACCTGGATCTAACTACTTACTACAAGATAAGATAACTATTGCTAAAGCAAGTACTGGTACTACAGACGATGTAATAGGTATTATATCTGAGACTACACCTGAGAGAGGTTTACTATATGACAGAGAGAAACATAGTTTTTTATTTACAGATGAGAAATATTATTTTGACATAATTTGGTTCTTTGATTGGGTCGATGTCCCTGGACCAATACAAGATTACATAACAGCTCGTGCAACTACTTTCTTTGTTAGTAGAGTCTTAGGAGATACTACTGTCTACAAGATGTCACAAGAGAAAGAGCAGTATTGCCGTTCTGTAGCCTTAGAGTATGAATGTAATCAGGGTCAATATACCTTCTTCGGACACCCACATGGTGGAAACCATTACAACAGTTATCAACCTTATAAAGCATTACAACGCTGATGGCAAATCTCACACAAACTATACCAGATTATATTGGAGGGGTTTCTAAAAGGCCTGATGATAAGAAATTACTAGGACAAGTAATTGACTGTCAAAATGGATACCCTGATACTACATTTGGTTTAACTAAACGTCCCGGTTTTAAATATATTAAATCTTTTGGTTCTTCTGAATCTGAATTTCAAAATGCTAAGTGGTTTCATATTCATAGGGATGCAGATGAAAATTATATAGGTTGTATTAAAGGCTCTGCCATTAAAGTATGGAATGCTTCTACAGGTGTGGAAGCTACTATTACTGTTACTAGTCCAGCTGCAAGTTATTTGACTGGTACTAAGTCAACAGATTATGATGTATTAACTATACAAGATACAACTATAATCACTAATAAGACTAAAGTTACTGCTATGTCCACAGCTCCTACCTTTGTTGCTAATAAACAAGGTACAGTTAGAGTTATGTTGGTAGACGATGCTGTAACATATGTAGTAACTATTAAACCTGCTGGACAGTCAGCTGTCACATTAACAGTGACTCCTACTAGTGGAGATAAGATTGGTGATATCTTAGGAGATTTAAAAACAGCTATTGAAGGTGGTAGTTATGGTGGTGGATTTAGTCCTACTGTAACACAGATTGATACATCTTTAGAAATAGTTGGTAGTACAGCATTTACATTAACAGCTACTTCAGGTAAGGATGGTACTAACCTGAAAGCGTATCAAGATCAAGTAGATAATATAACATGGTTACCAGCTGAATCAAAGAATGGTAGAGTTGTTAAAATTATACAAACTGCTGATGTAGTTGCTGATGATTATTATGTTAAGTTTGTTGCTGATGATGGTACCTCTGGTTTAGGTTTCTGGGAAGAGACTATATCACCTAGTGTATCAGCATCATTAGATTCAGCTACGATGCCTCACGAGTTAATTAATACAGCAACTAATGCTTTTACGTATAGACCTGTAACATGGACTAATAGATTAGTAGGTGATGACGTTACTAATCCTCAGACCAGTTTTGTAGGGCAAAAATTAGAACAGTGTTTTTTCTATAATAATAGGTTAGGGTTCTTATCTAGAGATAATATAATCTTCAGCCAGGCTGGAGAATTTTATAATTTCTTTAAAGCATCAGCTAGAGTACAGATAGCTTCTGATCCTGTTGATGTTAATGTATCTAGTATTGAACCTGTAGTGTTACGTGGTGTTGTACCAGCTACACAAGGTTTAGTTTTATTTAGTAAGGATCAACAATTCTTATTAACAGCAGCTGAAGGTATCTTAACTCCAACAAGTATTGTTATACGTAATGTATCTAACTATGAAATGGATACAGATATTGATCCAGTTGATAATGGTAGTAATTTAATATTTGTAAGTAAGACTCCTGGCTTTACCAGAGTCTATAGGATGATGACTAAGGGCCAAGAAAATAACCCGCAAGTAGAAGATATTGGTAGAACTATATCAGAGTGGATACCAGAAACTATTGAACATATTGTAACTAGTCCTCAAAATGCATTCATAGGTTTATATGGGACAACAAAGAAGGATGTTTATTTCTTCCGTACTCATATAGAAGGAGATCAGTTTGCCATGCAAGCTTGGTTTAATTGGAAACTGCCTGGAGAAACACAATTCATTGTTGTTGATTCAGATGTTATGTATGCTGTAACTACCCAAGGAGGAGAGTATACAATTAGTAGTGCAAGTATAAACCAAACACCAGAGGAAACCATCCTAGTTTCTAGTGAAGGTCAGAAGATGAATCCTTGTTTAGATTTATATGAAAAATTAACAGCTGCAGATGTCAAACATAAAGCGCTTGACGTTTTAACTATTACCACAGCTGGTACTGGTTACGTAGGTACACCTACAATAGCAATCACACCATTTCAATCTGGACAAGGTTCAGGAGCCACAGCTACTTTAACTATGTCAAGTGGTGGAGTATCGACTGTAACTCTAACTGCTGTAGGATCTGGATATCTTGAAGGAGCTACTGTTACTATAGGTACTGCATGGGCACCAAGTACAGCTTATGTAGTTGGTAATCAAAGAAGCAATGGAGGTAAATTATATACTTGTTCAAGTGCTGGTACTTCTGCATCTAGTGGTGGACCGACAGGAACAGGTACTGATATTGTAGATGGTGGTACTACTTGGAACCATGCTGGTACTGCAGCGGTTGTAGAAGCGACAGTTTATGATGGTAGTAAGTGTTATCCTACCTTTAAAAATGATACTGATCTTACACCTATTTTAGTTGTAGGTAGTGATTCTGCTGAAATTGACGGTACTAAGGAATTCGTTGAATCTGGATTTACAACTAATCCCACAGCTGTTAAATATACTGATGCTAATAAAGATCCTGATTTTTACTTTGGACTTGTTGGTAAAGATTTAAGTAGTGTTGCTGCAAAGGTTGTTGTAGGATGGGCATACTCATTAGATATAGAGTTACCTAGAACCTATTTCAGAACTGATGGTCGAACAGCTGACACATCTGCTACGGTTATCATTAATAGATATAAATTCTCAATGGGCTTATCTGGTGTATGTCAATTTAAATTAAAACCGAGAGGTGGAGATGAGTGGTCAAACACTGCAGCTGTAATAGATGCTCAGCAATATTTAGCTAACGATGTACCCTTATCAAATCAATCAGTAGTAACAGTGCCAATACATCAACGTAATAATAACTTTACTTTAAGAGTATATAGTGATTCACCGTTTCCAGTATCTTTAACATCTATGATGTGGGAAGGTAATTATTCACCAAGATTTTATAGGAGGGCGTAAGATATGGCTTTACAAGGTTTAGGTTTGATGCTTGGCTTCGGCGGAGCATTAATGGGTGGTTTAGGTGCGCAGCAAGAAAAAGCTTCTGAAGCAAAGATGCATAATAAAGCTGTAAAGCAGCAGTATAAACAAGATAAAAAAAATTATAAATATCAATGGAAGCAAACTAAACGTCTTTACGAGTATCAAAAAGATGAAGTAGAGAATGCTAAGCGGAATAATGCGACTCAAGTAAATTATCAAAATGAAACTAATAAACAGAATTGGAATCATCAACTAGCTATAGATGATTATGAATACCAAGAGAAGAAGAATGCATATGCAAAGTCTATGCAGACCTATGATGGTCAAATAGATTTTAATAAAAAAGCTGAAGCAGTAGCTATAAAATCAATTGATAATGTATTAGGTGAGAAGTTTCTTCAAACTGCTTTTGATAATCAGCAGATGGTTAATGACTTCTTTACCATGTCTGGTAATAAGGAGTTTGAAAAAGCTGCAACATCATTAGGTTTACAAACTGCTCAAGATCAAGCTGGGTATGAAACTTCTAAAAGTATTGCAGAACAGAATCAATCTTTAAAACAAACTCAACTAAAAAAAGCGCAATCTTTTAAAGAATTAAGTCGCCAAGCTAATGCTGCTTCTTTAGCTCAAAAAAGTTTGAGAACAGAAGCTGAGATAAAACAAGGTGATGCAGAATTTAGTAAGGCTTCTTCTAAACTTAACTTTGAAGACGCATTAACAGCTGGTAGGTTTACAAAAGCTGAATCTATTCAAGAGTTAGAGAATCAACGACAACAGACTGGTATTGCTAAGGCAGGACTTGGCTTAGAGTTACAACAATCTGCTCAAGAATTTAAAATTAGTCAAAAACAAAATTCACTTGCATTAAGTAAACTGAGAGCAGAGCAAGCATTCGAGTCTGACAAATTAGCACTAGAATCATTACAAGCAAAAGGTCAAGCAAGGCTTAATCAAGCTGGTGTCTCTGCTGCTAGTTCAGTTGTCTCAGTTCTATCTAGTTTAGGGCAACAACAAACAGCAATTGTTGATAGCATGGTTCGAGAAGAAGAAATAGCACTAGCTGCTATGGAAGAGGCTGCGAACGTAAAGGATATAGCTGATAGTAAAACTGCTATTGAAGGTGCTAAAGTAGATCAAAGTTTATTTGATAATGTAGCTAAAGCTAAACTACAATTACAAAGAGCTGATGATGATCTAACAATAGCTGGTAAGAAAACTGATCTCGAAATCGGACAGTTAGATAAAAATATTAGAGATGTAGCTGAAGTAGCTGATCAAGATATTAAGAAGAGTAGAGTTGACTTCCAGAGTTTGGCAGATCTGACTGCAATCGAACAAGATATGTACGATACTTCACAAGCTAATGCTAAAGAATCTTCTATTATTGATCGAACTCAGATTGGTAATAAATTGAAATCTAATAAAGCTGAAGCGGCTTTATCTGATAAAAAGATTAATTGGAACTTACTAGAAGAAACAAATAAATTACAATTAAATCAAGAGATTTTATCTAAGATGTTAGATAGTGCTGTCGCTCAATCTAAAATTGATAAAGAAAAAGTTGGTACAGATAAGTATGAAGCTGATATTATTGCTAAAGCTAACTTAATGCTTAAACCCACACGTGGGCCTAAAGCTCCACAACCGCTTGAGTTACCTTATGCAACCTATTTAGATCCACTTAAACCTAAGAAGCCGCCTAAGCCTAAGAAAGGCATTAGCATGTCAGGCAGTGGAGGAGCTGGTATGTTAGGTACAATAGGGAGTATGATGAGTTCAGTAGGTGGTATGCTGGGCTGATGTAAACTACAACAACATAACAAATGTCTATACAACATGTTCGGTACCGAGGGCAAGCCCAACAGTCTGAATTTGATCCTGTAAAAGTGCCTGATGAAGCGTCGAAGATTACAGCTGAGGCTAATGAACAAATACGACGGATGGATCGTAACCGTCGTCAGGAGTTAGAAAATCGTCGACAGTATCAACAGGCATTAGCAGATAACAACAACGAACAACGACAAAACAGAGCTGACAATTTTAAACTTGAAACCACCTTTCAAGACGCTTATCGAAAAGCAGAGGAGCAGAGAGAAAGACAAGAACTTAAAAATATAGAAACCGAAGGCAAGAATAAACAACGTCTTTGGAAAGATCTTGCTGCTTTCTCTGAAGGTGCTACAAAGCTTGCGATGGCTGTTGATGAGAAAATCGGTACTGATGCTAAAGCATATGGTAAATATTTAACCCATAAATATGGTTTAAGTGCCGACGATCTTAAATGGCTTGATAGAAAGAATCGTCACATTGAAGCTTATGCTACAGCTAATAATGCTGTTATTGAAAATCTTAGGTTAAAAGGTATATCAGATCAAGATCTGAATGCTATTAGAAACTTAAGTGGAAGAACATTATTAGGTGCTCAGATTTATTCAGTCTCCACTATGGGAGAGAATATAGGTCAGCACTATAATAATTTAAGTTCGAAACCTATTACAGTGCCAGGTCAGGGTGAAGTAACACTAGCTCAAATTGAGAAAGGGTTTATCGGAAGTCCTGACCTTCATAAACAAGTCTTTGATCAACTGACTTTACAGTTATATAAAGATTTAGAAGGTAACGAAGGTACAGCTGGTTACAGTGGTAAATTCCTTGCAGAGCATTTATCACCTGGTATTGAGAAAGAATGGAAAAGACGTAGTGCAGAATATAGAACAGGTAGTGGTAAAATACATGCTCAAAAGGCAGAGTCTGATTTACAAACAGGAACGTTAGCTGCTGTTAAAAGTGGTGGCTCACTTAAATCTGGATTAAATTTATTTAATCTTGTTGATGAACGTTCTGGTGGCTACTCTGAGAATAGAACTTATCATTGGAATAAGATAGGAGATCATATCTCTGCAGCTATTGAAACTGGTGAGATAAGAGAAGAGACAATTGATCAAATTGAAAACACTAATCTTACTATACCTGGACAAGGTGACAAAAGATTTGCTGATTTTAAACCAGAAATTGTAGGTAATTGGAGAGCTGCACTAAGGAAGCGGGCTCAAAAAGAAGAAGAGCAGCAAAGCATTACAGAGCTAAATTATAGCAATGAGCGTAAGAGAGGATTCCGAGCCCAAATTGTTAGAATGGGTCGTTATGCAACAACAGAAGAGATCCAAATACTACAAGATCAATTTATAGAAAGAGGGTATGAGATCCCTAAATGGTTAGAAGAAGCTGATAAGTATGAAGAATATATCGATGATATTGGTGAAAACAGAATTAAACTATTAATCAGCCAAGGTCTATGGACTGAGGAAGAAATGGCTAGTGGTAGATATTCTGAAAATTTACTTGGTGAATATAAAAAGCAAGTTCAAAATGGACCATCCGCTGCAGATAAAGAAGTTGTAGATGGACAAATTAATGGTATTAAAGCAGCTATTGCTAAAGCAGGACAGCAATTAGCTGTAGATCCTACTCAACGTAATTATGAAGTTACAGCTTTATCGGGTGTAGCTATTGCTAGACTACGTACTAAAGTCTCCACAGCTATTAAAAACAATCTTTACGCAAGTCCTGATGAAGCATGGATTCAAGAAGGCTTACAATTAAAGAAAGATATTGAATCTGGTGAAGGAGATTGGGGATTAAAGAAACTTGGTAACTCTGATCAGATTGACCTTAAAGGTGGTTTTGAATACTTTTCAGGTCCTAAATCAATAGATCAAACTGCTGCTGATATGTTAAAAGCAGTACGTGATAATGAAGATATTATTTATACTAAAGAATTCTACAACCTTGATGATATAAAAGCTACAAATGATTTAGGTAGAACTAAGAAAGTACCTAACTGGGCTATACAAACTGCAGGTCATTATAAGACTTTAGATCCATATGATATTATCAATGAGGGTAGAAGGTTACATGGATTAGATCCTATTAAAGTACCAGGTTACCCTAAAGTTGATGCTAAATATAGAGCTTGGGTTAATAATAAACCTTCTCTAAATAAAACTGTAGCTGCAACAAGTTTAACTTCTAAAGTACATGATCCTAAAGCAGATCCATACGAACCTATCAGAGGGCATATCCGGACAGCATACGCTAGAAATGATGAAGAACATGATGGCTATGATGCTATGGATTCCGGTAGTTCTAATGCTGGATTCGGTTCATTCGGTGGTACAACTGGTACCGCCTCTTTTAACAAACCTCTCGTTGAAATGCCTATAAGTGCTTTACAACAACTCCAAGCTGAAAATAGATTAGGTGGAGCAGGTGCTTATGGTATTACATCAGAGGTTATTAATAATTATATTGAGACAGGGTTGATTAAACCAACTGATATGTTTGATAAGAAAATTCAAGATAGAATTGCTAATCAATTAATCTTTGAAAAAACATCTAAATTTATTGTCAGTGGTAATGGTGCAAGAGCAACGATTTGGGGTCTTGGTAGAGCATTCCCAGGTTTGATAGGTGAAGATGAAGTTTATGATGCTCAAGAAAGAGCTGGTGGATATGAAGCTTTAATTAAGTCTTTGGAAGTACTAGAGACATTAGGTATTGAACCTGCAAGGTTACGTCCTGATTTACGTATCAGAGTTAAAGAGTTAATAGATAAAGGAGGTTTAGCTTCAGCAGCTGAATATACTGTAAAGAAAGCTAAACAAGAAGCTGCAGCTAAGGCTAAGGCTGAGGCTGAGGCTGAAGTATCAGCTTCAGAACCAGTTACTCCAGAAATAACTGCAGAGACTCCAGCTTCAGAACTACAAACTAGAGAAGAAAGAGATCAATTGTTTGAGAAACGTCTTCAAGAAAGGCTGGGTAAAGTCAATGAAGTATTGGAGGGTACTGAATAATGGAGAATCGAAACTACGAAGAATATGATAGGTTGATTGAAGAAACTAAAGAGCAACAAGCTCGTGAAGAAACTCTTCCTGAAGAGCCTACTGCAGATTCTGAGGTAAGTGAAGGTGAAGGTGAGAAGGTTAATTATGGTCCTGAGAATGAAACATTCCAAAACCAACTAACTGAAAAAGGTGAACCTAAACCTACACATGAAGTAATAGATCCTAAGAAATTTGGAGTCCTAGAGAATTTACAAGAAGCTAAAAATGCTGTCCACGGTGGTGGCGTAGACCTTTATAATAGTGTAGCTTCTCTTCCTAAATTAGTTGATCCAAAATTTTGGCAGGCAGATAATCCTGAAGATCCGTATAAATTCAATGCTCCCTGGTTAATAAAAAACAAACCTATAACACGTACAGTTTGGGGTAATTTTACTAGAACAGGTGTTGAGTTTGCAGGTGGACTTGTAGGTACTGGTAAAGTAATGTGGACAATAAAAGGAGCACGAACTCTAATGACTGCTGCTAAAGCTACTCGGTTAGGTCGTATAGGTCTAAGCGCTGTACAAGGTGGTACTTATGATTTTATAAGTAACCAATCACAAGAACAAAACCTAGCAGCTGAGCTTATTAAAGTTAAACCAGATTGGTTTGGTGCCCTCTCACCGATAGCTACAACTGAATCAATGTCACCAGCTATGCGTTCTGTCTATAATATAGGAGAAGGTTTAGGAATGGGTGCACTGTTTGATGTTGCAATAGAAGCTACTGGATGGGGTGTGAGATCGACATCTAAAGTTTATCGAGATAAATTTAAGAAGAGTGTTTCTGCTGATGATCCTTTAAGTAAAGCTGTTGCAGATAGCAGTGACTTTGATTATAAAATTAAAACTGAAACAATCGAAGGGCTAGCTAAATCAGCTTATGAAAGAGCTGAATTTAGAAAATATAGGCAAACAGCTGGTGAAAAGGGAGTCACGATAGACTCGTGGCGTAAAAAGAATGATCCTTGGAAAGCTCTATCAAAGGAAGATAGAGAAGTTTATATGCAAAAAGTTGCTGATAAAAAAGATATTGAATGGGGTCCTGAAAGAAATATGGATCGACGTGCTAGGAAGCAAGGTGAAGCTAACGCTGAATTATCAGAGCAACAATTAGAGTATGATCTAGCTCATGGACAATCTAGAGCTAACCCTGCTTACTATGAAGGTGGTGATATAACAGATAACCAAGCTTTATCAGGTGGTGATTCTCCAATAGAATCAGTTAGGGATATGATTGAAATCCGTAACAACCCTCAACAAGCACAGGGTTCTCCTAGAGGTGTGATATCTGATGCTAATGTACGTCGTTTAGAATATCAAGCACCAGGAACAGTACTAAGAGAAGTAAATGAATTAGCTAAAAAACTTGAAGCTGATCCATCATTCCAAAGACTTTATAAAGGTGCAGGTAGAGAAGAAATAGCTGAAGACTTGAAGAATGCATCAGTTGATTTAGTTCAATTTTTAAATGATTCTGGACATAGTAGGTTAGTAGATATACCTGAAGAAAATATTCTTAAGTATATTAAGGATAAAGGTAAAGGAGCAGAGACTGCTATTGAAGGTATCGGTATTCTGAATAACTCTCAATTAGCTGCTACTGATGTTATTCTTGGACAAATGTTATATGAGTCCAGAGATTTAGCACGAGCTGCTCTCAGTGTTGCAGATCAAATAGATGCTGGTCAACCAGGAGGATTGTTAGAGTCAATACTCTCAAGGTATTCTGCTGTAGCTAGGTTACGTAAAGAAGCTAGTATGATGTCTAGTTTCAATCTTAGACGATTTAATTCTGGTGGTAAATTTAAAGATACTCCTGAATTAGCAGATATACGTGGTAAGGCTTCAGATGCTGCAGCTAATGAAGTAGCTACATTGAAGCAACTATTACAAAGTGATCCTTCTAATGATTTATTAGAATCATTCTTACATTTCACAGCAACTAGTAATGGTAATAAACAAACGTGGAAGGACTTACAAGCATTCTTCAAACGACAATTACACGGATATAGAGATGGGGATCAATATGCACGAAACTCTATAATTAATGAATTACAGGTAATGGGTATTAATTCCATGCTATCTGGACCAAAGACTCCAATGAGAGCCTTAGCCGGAACTGGACTTGGTACAGTCATGAGACCTGTAGCTACTATTATAGGTAGTGCTGGTGATTATCTTAAAGGAAATGATGCTATAACTCGTGGTGCCTTTGCTAATTTAGCAGGTATGGTATCAGGTGTTGGTGATTCTTGGCGTAAAGCCGCTGCTGATTTCCGTTCCTATAACTTAGATCCAGAAGGATTTAGAGGTTTTAACTCTACTAAATCAGATAACAGTTGGAATGCTATTAAAGATTGGGCTGAAGAATACGGTACTGATGCAGATAAAGCTGTAGCTAGGACTAGTGATTGGTTAAGAGGTGTCAATAGATTACCTATATTTAACTATGGTCCACGTATCATGAAAGCTCAAGATACATTCTTTACAAATATGATTGCTAGAGGACGTATTAAACAGTTAGCATTTACTGATGTTTATGATAAATTAAAATCTCAGAATTTAACAGTATCTGATACAGATTTCGCTGACTTAATTAAAGGAGCAGAAGGCCATTTTGAATCTAAAGTATTCTCAGCAGATGGTCAAGTCGCTGATGAAATGGTTAAATTTGCTGGTGATGAAGCTAAACTAACTAAAGAACTTACAGGTAGAATCAAAGCAATGGAGAGAGTCTTTGATAGGACTCCTTATCTAAAACCATTCTTCTTATTTGCTAGGACTGGTGTAAATGCTTTAGAAATGACTTCTAAATATACACCTGGTCTAAACATGTTCATTAAAGAACATTCTGATATCATGACTAAACCATGGAATCATCCAGATATGGTTAAGTATGGTATTAAGAGTGCTAATGATTTAGATATTGCTAAAAACACTATGAGAGGCCGTATGGCTATTGGTAATGGTGTAACCTTTAGCGCCATCTATATGGCATTAAATGGTAAAATTACTGGTAATGGACCTCCTGATAGAGAGCTTAGAAATAGCTGGATTCAAGCTGGTTGGCAGCCTAGATCAATTAAGATTGGTGATAAATATGTAAGTTATGAAGCTTTAGAACCATTCAATATGATCCTAAGCTTTGCTGCGGATGCTGTTGATGGTCAGAAAGTAATGGGCGAGCAATGGGCAGGTAATCAATATGGTAGGTTAGCATACTTAGTTAGTGCTAATGTTACTAATAGAACCTTCTTAGCTGGACTATTACAACTACAAGACTTATTATATAGTAAAGGTGGTGATGCACCTCGTGTATTAGCTAACTTTGCTAACAACCAAATACCATTATCTGGTGCTAGGAATGAGATTGGTAAACTATTCAGTCCTGGTATGAGAGAGCTTGAGAGTGGATTCTGGCAAAGTGTTGGTAATAGAAACCTTTGGGCTGATCTAATGCCTGGTACAGATGGATTACTTCCTTATAAATATGATATACTAGATGGTTCTAAGATTAAAGCTTATGATCCAATGACTCGTCTATATAACGCTATTAGCCCTTTCCAAGTAAATATCGGTACTAATGCTACTAGAGAGTTGTTAATGAGAAGTGGTTTAAATTTAAAGCAAACCTTTAATACTGGACCAGATGGGACTTCTTTAAGAAAGTTACCTGAGATGAGATCTAAATTCCAATTCTTAATGAGTCAACAAAAGATAGAAGAGCAACTTACAGAGTTGTTTAAAAATCCACAAATAGTTCAATCTATTTATGATATGGAAGGTGATAGAGCAGCAGGACAAACGTATGCACCTAAAGATACGTTACACGGTCCATTTATTAGAACAATCTTCCGTAATGCTAAAAGAAGAGCATGGAATCAAATGATAGAAGATGGCGATAAGACTGCTAAACAGTTACAAGAACTTCATAGATATCAAGAAATTGAAGCTAGACATCGTAAGTCAGGTGATAAGAAGAGAGCAGATAGGATGCAGAAAGAGATAGAAAACCTTAGTAATTTAATTTATAGATGATCTACCCAGTACATTTCTACAAATAGCGTGAATGGCAGTTACACAAAATACATACACAGGCAATGCTTCTACCACCAACTTTGCCTTCACATTTCCATATCTAAAGAAGGCTGACGTTAAGGTAAAACTTGACGGTACAACCCAACCAACAACTGAATATACCTGGTTCAACGCTACAACAATACAAATGAACACTGCACCAGCTACTGGTGTAGTAGTTCTTATATATAGAGACACAAGCAACGATTCTAAAGCAGGAACCTTTTATGCAGGTTCTATGATCAAAGCTGAAGATTTAAACAGTAACTTTGATCAGATACTATACGTTGCACAAGAAGTTAGTAACAACTCTATGAGTACCCTAGGTACTGCAGAAATGCAAGGTAACCTAGAGTTTGGTAAGAGTATGGGTATCGTCTTCGAAGGAGACACGAATGATGCTTATGAAACTACTTTAAAAGTTGTCGATCCTACAGCAGATAGAGCACTTAATTTACCTAATGTATCCGGTACACTAGTTAGTACAGGGGATACTGGTACAGTTACTTCTACAATGCTAGCTGATGGTACTATTGCTACAGCAGATATAGCAAACAATGCTGTTACAACAGCTAAAATAGCAGGAGAAGCTGTTACTGCAGATGAAATAGCTAATGCTACTATCACTGGTACAGAGTTAGCTGCAGACTGTGTTAATGGTACAAAGATAGCAGATGACTCAATTAACTCTGAGCATTATGTTGATGGTTCTATTGACACTGCTCACATTGCAGATAGTCAGGTAACAACGGCTAAGCTTGCTGATGTTAATGTTACTACAGCTAAGATAGCTAATGATGCAGTAACTAATGCAAAGATAGCAGACGATCAAATAGACTCTGAGCATTATGTCGATGGCTCAATAGATACAGCTCATATAGCTGATTTACAAGTCACTACAGCTAAGATAGCTGCTGATGCAGTAACTAATGCTAAGATAGCTGATGACTCTATTGACTCTGAACATTACGTTGATGGATCTATTGATACAGCTCATATAGCTGATGATCAGGTTACAGTAGGTAAATTAAACATACCAAGAGTTGAAACTCTAGCTGGTATGACTTCAACTACTGCTTCAACCTTAGCAGCAGCTTCAGATCTAAGTGCAAGTATCACTAACCTTAACATTACTCAGGGTATGACCAAGGCTACGTCCTTGACAACTACCAGTGATACAGAGTATCCAACCTCAAAAGCAGTAAATGATCGAATTTTAACTGTAACGAACGCACTAGGAGGCTTCGTTGCAATTGCAGATAAAGATAATTTCCCAACAGCTCACCCAGATCCCAGTGGTAATGCAGGTACTGTAGTTTCCATCAGTGATGCAGTTGGTATATCAGTTAACTCAAGTGGTGTTGGATCTTTAGCAACAAGAGCTGGAGGTTCTGATGCTGTTATTATTAATGGATTCCCCTCAGCTTTAAGAGGTGGAGCGACAGTAGGTAATAGTACTAATGCTGATCCTTATGTTTTAACAACAGGTACAGGATTACAGGTACAAACTACAACTACTGCCCATACTTATGATTATCATAAGATAAATTTAAACGAAACTGATGTTAATAATGTTAGTGGAGATATACAAGACTTTAATGAAAGATACCGTGTAGCAGCTAGTGCTCCAACTGCATCTAAGGATGATGGAGATTTGTGGTTTGATACTACAAATAACAAGATGATGGTCTATGATGCGACCGCTTCAGCTTGGGCCGATGTTGCAACTCCTGGTAACTTCAGTATAAATACAATCTCTAGTTATAGTGGTACAGGTGGTAATAGTGCAACATTTAATGGAACAGCTTATAGGTTCGTTTTATCTAACCCACCAACTCAAAATGCAGCACAAATGGTTGTTAGCATCAATGGAGTCATTCAGAAGCCTAACGCTGGAACCAGCCAACCAGGCGAGGGATTTGCTATTGATGGTAGTTCTATTATTTTCAGTAACGCTCCTGCTAGTGG
>VTLG01015218.1_pt1 | contig 14544 bp, 16 predicted proteins | sample 4694571 | NCBI WGS metagenome assembly VTLG01 (sample SAMN12604809, study PRJNA352737) | marine metagenome | biome: ENVO:00000447; feature: ENVO:00000209|ENVO:00000569|ENVO:01000036; material: ENVO:00002151; isolation source: viral sequences binned using virsorter ...
ATACCAGATTAACATTCTCTCTTTCCATGTTGGCAGGTCTGGTGCTAACACTTCGACCTCTTGCCCTGCGTACTTGCCTTCTTTGATTGTGTATCGGTTAATTACTGTCATGTTAAGCTCCTTGTTTAGACTACCTGTAGTCTGTTAATTTCTAACTGTATAGCAGATTCTAGCAGAAAATGACCTACCATGCAATACCTGAGAGCGTCATTAACTTATGAGAAAACGACACAGTAGAACACCAGAAAAAACGCTGTCGTTAATGCAAAAAACCCAAGTAAATTATTCATTACAGTCTCCAAGTTAATAAAGGATAACGAACTATACAAGCTCCGCTATCCTTTGTCAACTATAATTGTGCCAGATATTCCCAAATCAGATAATTAAATCCAAAGAACTGTATCAGGTTAAGAGAAAGAAAGACCCACATAAATATTCTGGTATACTTTAGGTCTTCACGAAGAACTGCTACCATTGTTTGTAATCTCATGTTTATTCCTTGCCGGATATAATGCCTCCGGCGGGGCTTAGAGGAATTAAAGAGTAATGCGGGTTGCCTTTTCTTCCGAAATCTTAGCGGCACGATGCGCAACGAACTGATCATATACAGACTGCTTGTTACCTTTAATAGCATACTCACGTTTGATGATAGAATAAGCAGATGGGCCTCGGCCTTTCATACCTAGCAGTTCCATCTTTAAGGCCTTTTCAAGTACCGCCATCCTGTATAGTTGTATCTCTGATCCGGTTAAAATATCCATGTAAATACCCTCTGTTGATTGAATAACTGAATTGTACATGACCTATAAAAGAGATACAAGCCTAAAAGCGACCAATACCAACCAAAAAACGACACCAAACATTCTCCTTGGTAGACAATCTGTTAGGTAGTCTGTGGCCTACACTGGAGAGAGGTAGACTGACGCGCTATCGCTTGTCGGGCCGACCATTCCGACATGATGATACAGGATCATATCGAAATGTCCGACCTTCACTTTGCTACTAATGTGTATAGACTAATGCTGTGGGCTATTAGAAAGAGTTGTAGAGCGTGGGAGACGCATACACAGAGGGTCTAACAAGCATGGCAATAGGAGCAAGATAGCTGTAAGGCTGTAACAAATACGTCTGAGAGGATATCCTACCCACACTCACACACGCAGTCTAGGGGGAGCGCTTGAACTTCCCAGTTCCCAAACCGGAACAGGCCATCAGATGTTTCTACTCCTTTGGACTCATTCCAGCCAGTTGGCCACGCTGTCCACCCAATACCTGTAGCTGTGCCGTACAAGGTTGGCATGGTGGCACCGAAAAGGGAGCAGCCATGAGATACGCTGGCGGGAAAGGCACGTTGTTGCTGTTGGTGGATAGCCCCCCGAACCCCCTTTTCTTTTTACTATATAATATATATCCTTCCCATACAGCGGAGGGTAAATAGATAACATAATCAAACACTAATATGGCTAGAAAAAAGGACAAGAACTGGATTCAAAAGGCTAATCGGTCTATAGCTAGGCGTGGAACTAAGGGTAAATGTACGCCTATAACTAAACCCGGATGTACAGGCAGAGCTAAAGCTCTAGCCAAGACATTCAAAAAGATGGCTAAGAAACGAAAGAAGGGATAAAATGGTAAGCAATGAGAAACATCGTAAGTTTATAGACACTTATGCACTCTCTGGTAACTCAACACAGTCTGCGATAGAGGCTGGTTATTCAGAGAAGTACGCTAAACAGACAGGATATAAACTAAAGACTCAATATCAGGATGAAATAGCTGCTAGGGTACATACTATCCTACCACAGATTATTTCTGAGAATCTTGCTATTGTCCAAACTCTAGCTAGGGAAGGTCAATCTGAGTCTGTACGCCTTAATGCGTCTAATAGTCTACTGGACAGAGCAGGATTAAAACCTGTGGAGCGTATAGAAACCAGTACATCTGACAGAACCCCTGAAGAAAGGAGTCAAAGGATAGATGCCCTCCTCAAGAAAAGGCAGCATTAGTGCAGCAGAAGAGAAGGAACTAGAAGACTTATTAGCTGAAGAAGAGCTTGAGAATCGGTTTAGCAGGGTAGATAGTTATGACCCTTACCCCTACCAGTTAAAGTTCCATGAAAGTGGCTCAGAGGCCAACCAGAGGCTTCTCATGGCTGCTAACCGTATAGGTAAGTCCTACTGTGGGAGCATGGAACTATCCTATCATTTGACAGGCATATACCCTGAATGGTGGAAGGGAAGGGAGTATGACCGTCCTATCGTTGCATGGGCAGGTGGAGTGTCCAACGAAACAACGAGAGATATTGTACAATTTGAACTATTGGGTTCCCCTGATGACCCGGATGCGTTTGGTTCCGGTACTATACCGAAAAACTATATAATAAAGACTGAACGGAAGCCCGGTGTCCCTAATGCCAAATCGGTCGCCCTAATCAGGCACGTTAGCGGTGGGAACTCGTCTTTACATTTCAAAGCCTATGAGATGGGGGTTGAGAAATGGCAGGGCAGATCGGTAGACTGTATCTGGTTGGATGAGGAACCAAGCAGAGAAATCTACTCACAGGCAGTAACTCGTACCCTTGACAGGAAGGGTATGGTGTATATGACCTTTACCCCGGAAGCGGGAATGACTGAGACAGTTGCATCCTTCATGAATAACCTTCAGCAAGGACAATCCCTGACAAACGCTACATGGGATGACGCATCTGAGCAAGTCAAGACATTACGAGGTAATAAGGGGCATCTGAATGAGCTTGTAATGGAGCAGATACTGTCCAGTTACAGCCCACATGAGAGAGAGATGCGGAGATATGGCAGACCATCTATAGGTTCGGGCCTTATATTTCCTATTAATGAAGAGAAACTAATGATTGATCCTATACATATAGAGGATCATTGGCCTAGAATAGCAGCAATAGACTTTGGTTGGGATCATCCGACAGCAGTAGTTTGGGGTGCTATTGATCGTGATGAGGATGTATTTTATGTCTATGATTGCTACCGTATGTCAAAAGCATCGCCATCGGTTCATGCCGAAACTATACGCACTAGACCCCATTTTATCCCCATTGCTTATCCCCATGACGGTAATAGACGAGATTCTATGGGTAATCCCGGTTTGGCTGACCAGTATCGTAATCTAGGATGTAACATGATGCTGGATCACTTTACTAACCCACCTGCATTGGGAGACAACAAGGGTGGTAATAGTATTGAAGAAGGTTTAATGGCAATGATTCAAGCTATGGAGAATGGCAAGTTCAAGGTATTCAGTACACTACCTGATTGGTTTGAAGAGTTCAGGATGTATCACAGGAAAGGCGGTAAGGTTGTAGCAATAAGAGATGATATAATGTCTGCTACACGTTATGCTTTTCAATCACAGCGATTTGCCGTAGCCGGGGAAGACCCGGTATGGACAAAGGATGTAGCTTATGGTCACTATGGAATTGTTTAATGGCTCAAGAAAAAATATCTGACGAAGAACTAATCACTAGAATTCGGGGTGAGATAACCGAATCCCTTGGGTATATGGGTGATACTATATCCCAACAAAGGGAACAGGCTATGGAGTATTACTACGGTCTTCCATTTGGTAACGAGGTGGATGGTCGATCTCAGTATGTTGACTCTACTGTACAGGATACTATAGAGTGGATTAAACCTTCGCTTATGCGTGTATTTGCATCCGGGGACGAAATGGTAAAGTTTACTCCTCATGGCCCGGAAGATGTACAGATGGCTGAACAGGCAACTGATTACGTTAATTACGTCTTTACAAAAGACAATCCGGGATGGGAGATTCTGTACTCTTGGTTCACGGATGCCCTTTTATCTAAGAACGGAATTGTAAAAGTCTGGTGGGAAGAGTACGATGAAGCAGTTAGGGAAGAGTATAAGAATCTGACTGATGACCAGTTCAACTATCTTGTCCTACCGGAAGAAGTAGAAGTCATTGAGCATACCGCTCACTCTGGCGGAGGTGAGTATGGTGCACAGCCTATGCAGGAAATGGCTGTTGAGGTGACCTTCCACGATGTTGTTATTAGGCGAACAGGGAAGAATGGTAAGGTAAAGATTGAGAATGTACCACCTTCTGAATTCCTAATCTCTAGGGAAGCAAAAGATATACAGGATGCAAGGTTTGTTTGTCATCGTGTACTGAAAACCTTATCAGAGTTAAAAGAGATGTACCCCGATCAGAACCTTGACCCAGAAGATTTGAAAGGTGGTGATGAGGATATGATGGACTTTAGTTCTGAACGTCTTGAACGCTATGCTTTCGACAAGTCTGCTACCTATTGGGAAGGTTGGGGTGATGCAACGTATGGTGAAGATGGTTTGCGTACTTATTGGTTACATGAGTCCTACTTAAAAACAGATTTCGATAACGACGGTATTACAGAACTACGTAAGGTTTGTAGTGTAGGGTCTACTATCCTTGCTAATGATGCAATAGATTCCATACCTTTTGTATCTATTACTCCTGTAAAAATTCCACACAAGTTCTTTGGCCTATCCATTGCAGACCTTGTTATGGACCTGCAGTTGATGAAGAGTACCCTGATGCGAAATTTGATGGACAATATGTACAACCAGAACTTCGGACGCTATGCAGTCCTTGAGGGCCAAGCGAACCTAGATGATTTGCTTACCCAAAGACCGGGCGGGGTAGTCAGAGTTAAATCCCCCAATGCCGTCACACCTTTGGCTACTCCTGCCCTTGAACCTTACTCATTCCAGATGCTTGAGTACCTTGATAGCGTAAGAGAGTCTAGGGCTGGTGTGTCAAGAATGTCTCAGGGTATGAATGAGAACGCATTAACATCTCATACAACTGCTTCAGCGGTAAATGCTGTAATGACTGCTGCACAAAGCAGGGTTGAACTAATCGCTAGAAACTTTGCAGAAACTGGCGTTAAAGATTTAATGCGTAGAATATACGAGCTACTACTAAAGTATCAGGATCGTGAACGTGTTGTAATGTTGCGTAATAACTGGATTCCTGTACGCCCTGACTCATGGAATGATAAGTATGATTGCACTGTCAGTGTTGCACTAGGTAGTGGTAACAAAGATCAGCAGATGATGCACTTATCCCAGATGCTCTCGTTTGCTGGTGAAGCTATGAAAGGTGGGCTACCTATAGTCTCTGTACAGAATATGTACAACTTAGGTGCCGCACTTGTGAAGGCTATGGGATTCCAGAATGTTGATGACTTCCTGACAAACCCGGCAATGATTCCACCACAGCCTCCTAAACCTGATCCTGAACTACAGATGAAGGAAATGGAAATGCAAGTGAAGCAGAAAGAACTAGAAATTAAAGCTGCTGAAGTACAGGTCAAGCAGCAGAAAATACAGCAAGAGTATCAGAAAGATGCTGTGGACGCGCAACTTAAAGTTGCAGAACTTAACCTAGAAGCACAACAAGGGAGAGCAGTAGCAATAGGATAATATGACAGACCTAAGAAGAGAGGAACACGCTAGACGCCTCCTCGAAGATGTGTTGTTAAAAGAAGCATTTGATACCTTGAGGGAAGATTTAATGAACCGCTGGTCGCACAGCGGTACAACAGATTCGGAAGCTAGAGAGTCTATCTGGCTTGCGATAAGACTGCTTGAAAGAATTGAGAACCATATAAAGTCTATAGTTGAAACTGGACACATGGCGAAGGTTCTGGAAAAGCAACACCCATATATCTGATAGAGGAATTTAATTATGGCGGATACGCAAGCAGCCCCGCACCCGGCAACAACGCCGATACCATCGCTTGAAGGAAGTATTAATGAAGCGCAAGAAGCATTACTCAGTTTAACGGAACCTGAAGAGGAAAAACCACGAACTGAGGAAGCACAACCTACCGAAGATGTAGAGTCTACTGAGGAAGAACCTCAAGACGAATCATTGGAAGAGGAACCCGAAGAGGAGGCAGAAGAGGAATCTGAAGCTGAATCGGAGGAACCCGATGAAGAAGCCGAAGAGGAACTCCTGTATGCCGTCAAAGTAGATGGTTCAGAACAGGAAGTAACCCTTGACGAGCTTATGAAAGGCTATAGTCGCCAATCGGATTACACCAAAAAGACGCAAGAACTGGCAGAAGGTCGCAAAGCTATTGAGAATATGTATAATCAATACAACTCTGAGATCAGCGCATTACAGCAGGAGCGTCAGCAGTACATAGCAGCTTTATCACAAGTTGTCCAACATTCTTTATCTGGCTTAGAGCAGTATAACAATATTGATTGGGAAACACTCAAACAAGAAGACCCCATTGAATATTTTTCTAAGCGTGATGAGCTTCAGCAAAGGCAAGCACAACTATCCGCTAATCAACAGCAGATGGCGCAAGCGCAGCAACAACAGGAAGCTCAAGCTCAAGCCCAAAGGAATGAACGACAACAGAAGTTTGCGAACTATCATATGGCACAGCTAGAGGATAAGCTACCTGAGTGGAAAGACCCGGATCAAAAAACAAAGATTTGGAATGAAGCTAGGGAGTTTGCTCTATCTCAAGGTTATGCCGAACAAGAGTTTGATTCATTATTAGATCACAGACATTTATTAATCTTGCTGAAAGCTAAGAAGTATGATGACTTGCAGGGTAATAATATCTCATCTAAGAAGGTTAAAAACAAACCTAGAGTAGTTCGTTCTGGTTCACCCAGAGGTAAGAAGGATGTTGAGAAAGTAAAACGTACTGCCCAAATGAAGCGTCTTCAAGAGACAGGTCATGTAGATGATGCCTCTAGTCTCTTTGAGGATTTTGTAGAACTTTAACTAGGGAGGAAAAGCTTATGGCTGCTCCAGCAAATACTAGGGAAACATACGGTGCCGTAGGTATCCGTGAAGACCTTAGTAATATTATTTATAACATTAGTCCTATGGACACGCCTTTCCTTAACGGCGTTGGCAAAGGTTCGTGTGACAACACTTACTTTGAGTGGCAGACAGATACGCTTGCCCAAGCTGCTGATAACCGTAAGGACGAAGGCGACGATCCAACCGCACTGGCTGTTTCTGAGCCACGTAGGTTGGGTAACTACACGCAAATAAGTGCTAAAACGGTGATGAGTTCAGGCACCGCAGAGGCGGTCGATTTTGCTGGTAGAAAATCAACTCAGGCTTATCAGCTTGCTAAACGAGCGAAAGAAATCAAGAGAGACATGGAAAAGATGCTTCTCAGTGATGATGTTGCTGACGCTGGTAAAGCTGCTGGTTCTTCACCTGCTTCAACCATTCCGCGAGGAACGGCTGGTTTTGCTTCTTGGATTGGTACAACTGCTGCTGGTACATCCACAGTAATTGACCAAGCTGGCGGCTCTCCTGCTGCTACTGGTATTGGTTTGGTAAACAACGGTACTGGTTCTCCAGCACCCGGCCCAGATGGTACTACAGTCGCGGCAGCGGGTACAACTCCTGCAACTGCGCTTACTCTTGGTGCTATCAATATGGCAGTATCCCGAATATGGGATTTGGGTGGGACGCCTGATATCATGATGTGTACTGGCTCGATCAAGCAGACCATCAGTGGTAGCTCTATTGGCGGCTCTGTTGTTGCTGATCTCTACAAAGATGTAGGTGGAAGCAAGGGACAGGCAACGGCTGTGAATGCTGTTGACGTTCTGGTAACTGACTTTGGCACGTTCAAAGTTGTACCTAACCGCTTTGGTGTTGCTGGTCGTGTATATCTAATTGACTACGATCTGTGGTCGGTTGATTACTTACGTCCGTTCAAAACTGACACACTAGCCAAAACTGGCGACAACATCAAACAGATGTTGCTTGCTGAGTATGGTCTACGTGCGAAGAATGGTGACGGAAACGGTCAAATCAAAAACGCCACGTAAGAGGTAAAGGTTAGCCCCCTTCGGGGGGCTTTCCCTCTATGATTATATATCCCACTTCTCCTACAGTTGTCGTACAAGATTCTGTTCTTACTCCAGAAGAATGCGCCTATATAATAGACTTCGCTAAAAAGCGCGGGTTAGAAGAGAATCGAATTAATCTTGATGGTGGTATTGTAAAAGACCCTATGCGTACAAGCATGGGTACTTTTGTACAGCACAATGAAGATAAGTTAATTAAGGGTGTATTAAAAAGATTGGCTGACATAGCTGGTGTGCCTCTTTCTAGGGCGGAACCGCTAACAGTACAAAGATATTTAGAAGGTCAGGAGTATAAACCTCATATAGACGCTGTTTCTAAGGATGAGGAGATGCCGGATATATTTAAGTTTGAAGAAGCTGGTAATCGAGCAGTTACTATTATAACTTACTTGAATGAAGTTGATGGTGGTGCTACAGGGTTTCCCAATCTTGGTCTAGTTGTTAGGCCGTTTCCGGGAAGGATTCTAATGTTTGGAAACTTAGATGGGGAGAAGCAAGCGCATCCATTATCTCTACACATGGGCTTACCGCCTGAGAGTGGGGAGAAATGGATAATGACATTATGGATACGAGAGAGAGATTACATGACTACTAAAGCTGAATTGAGGAAGGCTATAAAACAGATGGAGAAAGCTGATAAGTCTGCATCAAAGCCAACTAAAAATTCTAAGAAGGATAAGTTAATATCAGAAGTAAAACGAATAGCGGAGGGGGACAATCCTCGGTATCATGTCTAATAAATCACCGGAAAGGTATACTTACTTTGAGCAGAACTATGATGGGGATGTTACCCTTAATACTGTTCAAGAGGTTGATCCATTCATAGAGTCTAACAGAGCAGCTTACAACAACTATGGCGACAAGCTAACATTCGGTAAAGCCGGGGAAGGTGTACGTGTTGCGTCTATCCCTTTGACTGTATGGGAAAACTGGATGAAAGAAACTAACGGAGCCATACAGAAAGACGATAAATTACTAAAAAAGTATTTGAATGATCCAGATAATAAATACTTTAGGACAACTCCAACGAGGGTTTAACTATGTGGTTATATGCACATGGCGTCGCAGGGCGTACACAAAGGAACTACTCAGTTCTAAACCAAGCTGTATTCTTTAAGGCTCGTAATAGCTAATGGCTATCTCAAACTACAGCGAATTGCAAACTGCTGTAGCTAACTGGCTGGACAGAGATGATCTGACGGACAGGATACCAGAGTTTATAGCTATGGCTGAAGCTAAGATGAACAGGAACTTACGTATCTCTTTAATGGAAAATGTGAGTACCGCTATCACTATGACAGGTGGGACTAGGGAGTATAGTCTTCCTAGTGGTTATTCTGGGATGATAGAGTTCCACTTAACGACTAATCCTGTAACTCCTTTGTCCTATCTTTCCCCGGAGATGATGAATAGGGTATGGGCAGGGAGTGCGAAGGGGAAGCCTCAAGCATATACTATATTTTCTAATGATGGTACACGCAAGATAAAGTTTGGGCCTTCTCCAGATTCTGCGTACACCACTTCAATGCTTTACTACAAAAAGATTCCTAACCTTTCTGCGAGTAATACTACGGAAGTTATGCTTACAGAGAATCCAGATATTTATGTTTATGGAGCTTTGCTGGAAGCGGAGCCATTCTTAATGAATGACGGAAGGATAAATACTTGGGCTACATTGTTGAAGTCAGCAGCAGCAGACTTACAGAATAGAGACACTTATGACCGACACTCTGGTTCTGAGTTAAGGGTTATGAACACGACAGGGTATCCATAATGGCACTAGAAACTGCGAACTATATTGACGAATTAGTAATAACTAATCCAACAGCGAGTGATCCTGTATCTCAGGGTGATGACCAACTAAGGCTAATTAAGAAGGTTGTTAAACAATCCTTTCCCTCTGTTGACATAGCTGTTAATGCAATTCATACCTCTGCATCTGCCCCGGCGACTTCCATATCTGCGGGGCTTGTTTGGTTTGATACGACTGCAAACTTACTCAAGATAAGAGATGAGGCTAACAGCGCTTGGATAACTCTTCCTGTATCAGTAACAGCAGACAACACGGTAGACATAAACGGTGGCTCTATTGACGGAACTGTAATCGGTGGAACTACAGCCGCCGCCGGAACATTTGCCGCTCTTGAAGGAACGGTTGTTACAGCCACCACATCAGTTAATCTTGATACCGGCGCTTCTGTAATATTTGAAGGCGCTACTGCTGATGCACATGAAACAACACTAAATGTAGTAGACCCAACAGCAGATAGAACTTTATCACTTCCAAATGCGACTGACACTCTTGTTGGTAAAGCTACCACAGATACTTTAACAAATAAAACATTGACAAGCCCGGTTGTTAATACCGGGATTTCTGGTACTGCTGTTCTTGATAGCGACACTATGTCAGGGGCGAGTGCCACAACAGTTTCAAGCTCAGAATCAATTAAAGCCTATGTGGATGCTCAGGTATCAGCCCATGATTTAGACTACACGGATGCTTCAGACACGGCTGGTCTTAGCGTTGATCTCGATACTCAAACATTTAAGATAACTGGTAGTTCTGGTATAACGACATCCGGCACTGGTCAAATTCTTACAGTAACAGGAGAAAATGCTACCACATCAGCAAAGGGTGTTGCATCCTTTTCATCAGATCATTTTGATGTTACAAGCGGTGCGGTAACCATAAAGGCTGATGGGATTGATGACACTCTTATAGACTTTGGAACAGGAACCAATCAGGTATCTACCGCTGACGTACCTGAACAGACAAACCTTTATTATACAGACGGTAGAGCAGACGGAAGGATCGCGGCGGCTGATATTGGTGATCTAAGTAATGTTGACACCACAGGTGTTGCTGACGATGACATCCTTAAATATGATGCCGCTAGTAGTTCATTTAAGGTAGAGCCGGATAGGATTGCAAACCACTTAACAACAAAGGGTGACTTGCTTGGATTCTCCACCACGGAAACTAGGGTTCCTGTCGGCGCTGATGGTAAGGTTTTAACTGCAAGAGCAAGCGCAACTTACGGTATTGATTGGGAAGATTTGGTAGATAACAGCGCGGCAATGGCACTGGCATTAGGAGGCTAGTATGGCAAATACTTTTACAAACGCAGGAGCGGCCATACAGAATACTGGCGCACCTATCACATTATATCAAGTACCTATTGGTCAGGATGCGGCGGTGGTACACTCCATTTTTATATCAAACATTGATGGGACAAACTCAGTAAATGTTGATATTGAAGTGTCTACGGATGGCGCTGGCTCTGGTAGCTTTGTCTATGTGGGCAAGACATTGCCTGTACCAGCAGACTCTACCCTGATTCTTGATAAACCAATTAACTTGAGGAATGCAAACGCCGCAAGTGCCGGAGATTTAATACGATGTACTGCATCAGCAGACGGTGACTTGAATGGATTTTGCAGTGTGCTGGAGATCACGTAATGAGCTACTTAGGACAAACAACACTTAAATCGTCTGACATTAGGCGAGTTGATGTTACTAGTTCTACGTCTGCTACTCATACGCTTACTTGGACTGCACCCAATGAGCAATCTCTAATCGTAACGATAAACGGTGTTAAGCAACAGAATAACTATACTGTATCTGGCACCACCTTAACTCTGGATACCGCACTTGTTGCGACAGATGAGTTAGAGGTTATAGGTATCAACGATATTGGTACTACGATTACACCAGCAGAAGGATCAGTAAACACCGCTCAACTTGCTAACAATGTTTTTTCTACGGCTAAGATTCAGGATGACGCTGTTACCGCTGCTAAGTTAGCCCCAGGCCTAGCAAACGCTACACATACTGGTGATGTAACTGGCGCAACGGCTCTAACTATTGCCGCTGGCGCTGTAACTTCAGATAAAACTACTGTAGGTCCAGCTTTTTTAGCACAGGCAACATCTAATCAGGCTTTAACTTCTGGTGCGTATGTTAAAATTGAATTTGATACTGAACTTTATGATGTTGATGGTGTCTATGACAATACTACTAATTACAGATTTACTGTTCCATCTGGTGAAGCTGGTTACTATTGGATGTACTCTACAGCTAGGATTGCTAATGCAACTCTCGCTAAACTAGATTACGCTGTATTGATGCTTTATAAAAATGGTACTATATATAGCCATTCAAATTTTGATTATAGAACTAACCCCGGTGGATTAGCTACACCATATTATGGACTTATGTTGAATTGTATTGTTGGTGATTATTTTGAGATGTACGCTAGAATTGGATCGCCTGATGGATCGGCTGGATCAACTTATACAGCCGCTAGTAGACTTGATACAATTTTTGGTGCATGGAAAGTAGGGGTATAGTATGGCAATTACAGCAAAAGGATTGGAACAACTTGGGTTTACCAATGATACAGATTTTATTTTAGAAGATCATGGTAGTGGAGTTGAGATGAAATGGTTAAGTGGCGCTACACAGCCCACTGTCTCTGCTATAGAAACTGCCCATGAGATATGGCAAACATCCTATGATGCAAATGAAGCGGCTAAAACTACAGGTAGAGATAAGTTAGTTGATCTTGGTTTAACCATTGCCGAATTAGACGCTTTAGGAATAGAGTAAATGAGCAAAGTATATATTGAGGAAACCTCTTAATGGCTAGAACAACTATAAGAACTGAAGACATTACGGCTGATGCTGTAACAGCCGCTAAACTAGCTAGTGATGCAGAATATGATGACTCTGGATTACAAGATGACATAGCCCTAATCGGATTCAAGGTTGCCGCAAACGGGTCGTTAGCTAAATACGACTTGGTAGATCAGACGGTGGATGACTTTCAAGATGCATCAGGCGTTGATGCCTCCGCCTCTACTAATGAAACCAGAGACTCTACTGGCAAATATTACAAGGGTTCTACTGCTGCTACTCCTTCAATAACCAGTAACCATGACAGCACTGGTACAGATGGCGATTACACTTGGTATAAGTGGACTACTGTTACATCATCTGGTTCATTTGTTAATAGCGTAACCCAAGACTACACATACTTAGTGGTAGGTGGTGGTGGTTCCGGTGGTACTCAGTTTTCAGGAAACAATAATGCGGCTGGCGGCGGCGGCGCTGGCGGGATGATAACCAATTACGGAGTAGGTTCAGCGCAGTCTCTTACTGGTAGCACTACTTACACAATAACAGTTGGTGATGGTGGTGCGGCTGACCCCGGAAACTCTGGTGAGAACAATGGTAATTCTGGTAACGATAGTTCTATTGCGGGATCAGGGCTGACAACTATTACTGGTCTTGCTGGTGGATATGGTTCCAGAGGTGGTGGAGGTGGTGGTGAAGATGGTGGATCAGGCGGCGGTAGTGGCGCAGGCGATGCCCAATCGGGAGATGCAACACAAGGCAATATCGGAGTAGGCATAGGATATGGTAATGACGGTGGTGCTGGCTCAACACCAGCCCACGGTGCTGGTGGGGGTGGTGCTGGTGAGTCGGGTCGAGACGGAGACAGTGAATATGGTAGGGGTGGTGATGGACTAGCTAATAGCATAACAGGCGCTTCCGTAATTTACGCCGCAGGTGGTGGCGGGGGCGGCAGTGCTGGCGACACAACAGGTGGCGCTGGTGGTTCTAGCGGAGTTGGTGGTGAAGGCGGCGACAGGCAAGTAAACAATGCAACCGCTGGTGATGCTAATACAGGTTCCGGTGGTGGTGCTGGTGGCTCATCGTGGTCAACCATTGCTGTTCCTTCCGGTGCTGGTGGTTCTGGTATTGTTATTCTCAGAAGGGAAACTAATCCTGTGACTGAGGGCGCTGATTTAACACTGGTTTCCAATTCCACAACCGCAGAAGCCACACCAACAAAAGGAGATATGGTTTGTACCATAACAAATGGCGCTGGAACCACTACAGTGAACACCGATATAAAAGGGTGGGTTTCTAGGGATAATGGTACTACTTATACCCAAGGAACTTTAGCCTCTCAAGGAACAACTGGTGGCCATACAATCTTGACATTCCATGATCTGGATATTTCTGGCCAACCATCTGGAACCTCTATGCGGTGGAAAATAACCACGCATAATCAATCTGCAACCAAAACAACAAGAATACAAGCAGTAAGTCTAGGATGGAGTTAAGAGTATGGCATTAACAAAAGTAACAAGCGGTATGGTCAATCCTGATCCAACTAACGCGTCTAATCTATCTAGTGGGTCTGTACCCCTTGCACAATTAGGTAATGCTCCCGCTACTGATGTAACTGGACTAGAGGATGATATAGCATTACTAGGATTCCAAGTTGCCGCAAACGGCTCTCTAGCCAAATATAATCTTGTTGACCAGACGGTAGATGCTTTTGAGACTGAGGCTGGTGTTGATTTAAGCACCTCAACCGGAGAATATTATAGTTCTTCTGGTAACTACTATAGTGGCGCTCAAGCCGCTGATTGGTTTACTGGTGACCGTAGAGCATCTGTATCGCCCACATATCCAATTACCGTAACATCTGACATGACTTGGTTTACGAATGGTGCTAACCCCTTGGATATTAATGCGCTGGTTAATGGTGTTAGTACATATGATGCGGCTGGCGGTAACTGGTTTGATTCGGGTCAAAATGGTTATATAAGATTTGATCATGGTGCAGTCCCACTGGTTTAT
>VTLG01001288.1_pt1 | contig 14543 bp, 32 predicted proteins | sample 4694571 | NCBI WGS metagenome assembly VTLG01 (sample SAMN12604809, study PRJNA352737) | marine metagenome | biome: ENVO:00000447; feature: ENVO:00000209|ENVO:00000569|ENVO:01000036; material: ENVO:00002151; isolation source: viral sequences binned using virsorter ...
TTTACATATTTCTTTTTATATTTTTTCACAATATACCTTCCATATTTAGCTTTTAGGTTTTTATCAAATTTGTATTCTCTAAATGTATCCTGCATCTAATTCCTAATCCTTCCAAGTGTATGTCCAGTTATCTGGCTCTGGATTTATAAGTCTTTCATATATCACCTGATCTTTAGTTCTCCGAACCTTCACTTCCATAGGGGCTTCACAGTGAGTTAAACTGTACCTCAAAGCATCACAGGCGTGATCTTCTAGGGTGGTATCTAAATCCTCTGGACGCTTTTCGTCAATAATCATCTCTGGTATAGTTCGTGCCAAGTTTGGAGCACATCCTTTAATAATAATAAAATTAGGTGGCTTATCTGTGACCTTCATAAGCTGTGCCATATTTCTCCATCCTGACAATCTATCGTTGTTAGCTGGAGCTAAGTTTGGAACTAAGGGATGAGCCTTATCACCCTGCAAGGCGTGGGCTATTGAAGCATCACTGTACATTGAGGTTTCTTCCTTACGCCAAGATATTGGATTGCGTATCCACATACTTGGATCACCAAGGGTCATTTCAATGTTCTTACCGTGTAGACAATTTTTCTTATAAATGATTTCCCCCACTTCCATAGGATGCTTTTCCTTCCCATACAGTTCGTCAAAAACAAAAACCCTTTTTTCTGGAGTAACTTCAACCCAGATAGCACAATGTGGAGCAGAGTGACCCCAATCAAAACCAATATATCTATGGTTAACCTCAGAGCCGAAGCCCAACTTTCTCGCATCTTCTTCTCCCATAATATGATAAGCTGGATTCCATTCGGCAAAGTACGCTCCAGCAAATACGTCCCAATCACCCATTCGCCACATTGATCGTAGTGGCTCTGGCAAACTATCCAAATAATTCACGTAGTCTGGGTCTAATTCCCTCAAAGATGGGTTATCATCAATAGTAGCTGGTATATAAATACGCTTACGCTTCGATACTGGGTCTTTAAAGGCTTTATTAGCATCCTTTAGACCTATCTGCCATCTACGTTTAATCCACTGGTGTCCCACGTTTCCGGGATTCATAGTGCAGAACACTTGTGGAGACACTCCACACGTTGACCGTACAGAGGATAATAATTTTAAATAATATTCTTCTTGTGGAATTTGTCCAAGTTCCTCAATAAGTAGCCTTGTGATATTCCAACCCTGAAACTGCGTGTAGGCATCTGAATCCTTCAAATGACCTGTATAAATTTTTGCACCAGAGGGAAATTCAAACACTCCGGGCTTACCCGTTAATTTTGCGTGCACGTAAATCTGCCGTGCTTCATCAATCCATTGTCTAAGGTCAGAGTGGTTACGTCTGATTACAAGTCCTGTAAATCCGGGATCTTCCGTGCCTTTTAAAAGCCAAGCTATTCCAGCAGAAGTTTTACCCCCACCCCTCGAACCTCCGAATGCTATTTCAAAAACAGAATCAGGCTGGGACAAGGCTTTGGTCTGCTGACCTTTGTGAGGTTGCCAGAGCACCTTCATACTCTAAACCTCATATTATGTGGTTGCCAGAGTACCTTCATTTAAAAATTTTATCCATAGTGTATTCCATCTTCTGTCATTTCAATCAAATTCCCAGATTCATCTAAAAATAATCTGAGCTTTGGCGTGTTGTCCACTAAGAAAAGAAAATCAATGTACCTACGTACCATTGTTGTTAAGGACTCCATATCCTACTGTGGAAAGGTATATACAACATACGGCAACTCGCTGGCTCGGCTCCTCGGAATCAGATCAGGCTGACGATTCATATGTACCTGTACCTTATTGCTGTTTTGTGTCATCTATTCTGTCACCTCTCTGGCGTTTATCGAGGAGGAATCCCTGCCTACGAAGCAGGAGCTACTCATCATCTTCCTCTGTCTCAGGCAGTACCACATAACCTTTCTCGGTTGTTTCGATCTGGAGGTCACTGCTCTTGAGTGATGGGATGATACGCTCAATAATAAGCTTAGATGCACTCAATGCGTCCTTATCTGGATTATCTGTACCTAAAGTGTCAGCTACCTTGAAAAGCTTCGCTATAACGCTACTGACTTGAGGGTTATCCCTGAACTGATCTACAATAGTCTTTCCGGCTGGTGGTCTACCATTTGGATTACCAGATGTGTTTTTAAGCCAGCGACCTTTTGAGTCCCTGCCCTCTCCTTGTTTAGAGTCCTGTTTTACTGGGTTATCCTCCTTAGAAGTAGTTATTCCTGCTTTGTTCAAGGTTTCTCTCATCTCTATCCTTAGTTTATAAAGGCGTATTGCTGTCTTATAGTTACGTTCTCAGCGAATCCACGTACTACGCAATATGGCTGGGAATTACGGTTGTGAGTTTCAGTCTTTACGCCACACTTAATACCTTTAACTGGTATACATTCATTCTTCCAGTGTATTGTTAGTATGGGATGCCCAGCTTTACTAGATGCTGGTTTATTATAGTGATACCAGAACCTTCTCACTTTACGTCCTTATATAGTACAGTTTCTTCTTCGATCTGGTTGTTCCTCTTTCTCACGTTTATACCCTTACTGCCAAAGGATTCAGTATAGATACAGTTTCTGCATAGCCGTTGAATTTCTGGGGCATAGTCACTTATGAACTGAGCCTGTCTATATTGATATTCATTTCCATTCCTTATTGTCTTTCCACATCTCTGGCATTGAAAGGTTGTTTTGGTATTAACAAGTCTTCTAATTAGCTTCTTCAAAGCTCTCTGGTTCATCTACTGGCTTACTGTAGTTATCGTAGGTGTCCCAGTTGTATGCGTCTGGTTCTAGTTCTTCCTTTGTGTTATCCCCTATAGTATTAGGAGTAATAGTGTGAGGTTGAGTTAACTCCAAGTAGGTGCTTTTTATATAGTATGCTCCGAGTCCAAATCCAATCGTGCAGAGTGTTCCACCTACTACTGCTCCCACTACTATATATATGGCTTCGTGCATACTTGAGAATTTAAGGTGCTGTCAAGTCTTTTGTTTCCTCGGTTTTCACCGAGTAGTGTAAATAGTTTATCTCTCCCCGACAAAAGTAGGATTAAATCCCCCTAATCCTTGACACGTACCAATCTATCTCCAGTCGTGAAAAGGGGTAAAACCGTCTGAGATATACCTTTTTACCCCTGTAAACTTTTTTTGTCGTCCAGAATGTAAACTTTCTTGAAATGATGTGTTGACTTATATGTTACGCTTAAAGTAATATATGCCACGCCAACAATGGCTTAATTAACTAAAAAGGAGAAGCAAATGGAAACAATACAACAAATAGTAATTCAAGTCGGAGACTCAGCCAAATATGGGATAGAGTTTGGTAAAGAGTATAATTTCGAGCTCATTCTACTAATTAACGACCAGTTGAAGACTGAAGGTAAGTCAATAATTAAAGTTGCTATTGACTGGAAAGACTTTCAGATTAAAATGGGTCAACTGATGGTTAGGGAACGTCAAGGTCTAGCTACAAAGTCCCAAACGGATGCTTTGAAGTCTTACTTTGAGGATAAATGCTATCCTGCTCAATGGGAAAGAGATTCAAACAAATAGTCGAAACCCCCTCTATGGGGGTTTGTATGGGATTGGTCACCCTGCACTGATGAGACAGACCAACATAAATAAAGGAGAAGCATATGGAAATCGAAGTCAAAATATCACCAGCACTACAAGAGGAGTATGGGAATATATCTCGCACTGCTACTGAAATGGTAACAGTAATCAAGCTTAACAAGACTGTTAAAAATGAGTTCTTTAGACTTACACCAGAGGGTAAGGCTATTTATAGAAAGGGTGAATACGATAGAGCCAGAAAGGGTTACTACTGTGAGAACTTTGAGACAGGTAGTGAGAGATTTGTTAAATCAACCAAGACCGTTTACATCGGCTTTATATACTAAAAAAGGAGAAGCAAATATGAGAATCGTTATTATTATCACACGAATCGATGGTAAGTTAACCATCAAAATTGGAGAGGTGAAGACTGATGGATAGATTAATAGAGCTACGTAAACGGATGGGTGTATCACAGGTTAGAATGGCATACCTACTGGGCTATAAGTCTGGGATCAGAATCTCTGAGATAGAGTCTGGTAAGAAGGTTATGAGTGGTCAGGCGTTGAAGTGTCTGGATTATCTGGAGATGCTCTGGAATGTAAGCACGGATGAACCTACCTTCTGGTCTATTATTACTTCCTAGTCCTTACTCCGGTGAAGTTGAAAGGGTGATGCTCTCAGTGTCACCCTTTTTTATTTCTATACGAATATCTATCCCATCCAGATTGATTACTGAACGTACTGAGTCCCCCCTCTTGATCTTCTTGAGTGTTTTGTTCTTTAGGGGTATCTCTATGTTGAATATCATATAAGTCTTATTACTGCTATCCAGAATAGGATACAAAATGTAGTTAATCCGATCCAGATACTTATCGTTGCTAGTTCTACGTTTTTCACTCAGTCTCCCTCTTTAGGTAAATATATAATTTTAAATGTGTTTTTTGCATCTCCACATTTAACAAAATATCCAATCATTTTATTAACTATATGGCTAATATTTAGGTCGTAAATATCCTGTATTGATCGTAGATGCCCCAAGTGTTCTGGAGTTGTTCTGAATGACAGCATCTCAGTTTTTTTTCTAAAATCAGGGTCTTTAATATCTATCTCATATGTTGAAGATTTATCCATATCTGCCACAACTCGTTCTAACGTAGAATCGTCAAAGCTAAACCATTCCCCACCAGCACGATAATCACAGTAGTGCCTGTGAATCCTATTTTCTAACAAATGCCCACCTGAGATACACTTGACAGTTACCAACTTATGAGGACTACCAGTTTGTAAGGATTTAAGCCTAGCATCTATGTCTTTAGTCGTGCCGATTTTATATTTTTGTGTCCCTATTGCATTTATTAGATATACTTGCCTCACTCAGTCTCCTTTATTTAATTTATAAGGGTCAGCACTTGTTATTGGTTTACACGTCCCCACGAATATTAATCCAATCTAGGATAGCCTAACCTACCCCGTGTACTGACCCTTAATTTGAAAGGGGATAGCTATGTGGATTTGCAGGATTGCTATGCTACTCATCAAGATTGAAGCGTACCCCCTTCATATTTAATCTTCTTCTTCATATATTATATCCTCTATCCTGCCATAGGACAGATGGAACTCTTTCATCAAATGCTCTACACGTTTAGTGTATGGTATGTCCGTCCACGCTTTCATCACATCCCATATAGTCTTAATTTTAACATCCCTAATCTTCTGCTCCAGCTTTTCATCTATTTTTGATAGTATATCCTTATGCTTCAAGGTTGAATACCTTTGGTGCTGGTTCTTTGATCTTTGGCTTACCTAGTTCAAAGCCATCGTAAACTTCTTGGAAGATTGTATGTACTGGTTTGATTAAATCAGGTCTATAGTCATACTCTATAGGAGTTAATACAGACTTGGGGGAGTTAACTCCACGGAAATCCTTTTTTGCCCAGAGAATACCCATCTTATCAATTTTCTTCTTTGGATTGTTCTGGTTATGTATTGCCGTATACATAGAGAGCTGTATTTGGTAGCTTAAAACGTCTTTCACTACCTTACTGGTCTTTATGTCCAGAAGCCACCTTTCACCCTTAATCGTGCAGATCAAATCACATCTACCAGCGAATGGGAACATATAGCTACCCTCATACTGATCCGTGCTGTACATCATCTGTTCCACCGATTCAATCTCTGGCTTATTGTTATTCCAGAATGCCATAAATGACTGGAGTCCTTTCCTGATCTGAACCAAGGTGCTGTTGGTGGGATAATAACCCTTCCCAGACACATAATCCAGAGGGTTATCTGAAATCTCTACAACCTCACCAGCCAGAACTCTTTCAACCAGTGAATGAATAGCCGTCCCGACCTCTGAAGCTTCACCAGAGTGTCTAACGTGCCTATCATAATCACCTCTAGATGTTTCGATCATCCACTTCATCAGGAACTCCTGAGTGGGGAGTCCGTATTTTAATACAGTAGTAACAGATGGAAAGAACAAGCCTTTCTCAACCTCGTATACCCTGCCATATGTAGAGCCTTTAATTATGTGTGGGTATTCCATTTACAGTACCTCTATATCTGGGAGATTGGATATTAGGTTTTGACAGGGATCACATATATGACCCATCTCTAGGGGTTGGAAGCACTCAACACATTTAGCTGGTTTAAGTGATTCTTTGATTCTTTTTATGTCTGATTCTGTTGTCATTCTTCTCCTTGTAAGCAGTGTTCAATCTCCATCCCCCAGCTTGATTCAACAGTCTTCATAACTTCATCTGGTGGTATACCCTTTTCCAGATACTTAATCAACTGCTTGTAATACTCCTCAAGTTCCAATCGGAAATCAACGGTGTCTAGTGGTGTTCCTTTTATTGAGGGATACTGCATAGCTATCTTTTCAAGCTTTGCTACTGTACCATCCCCCCATATCCTATCTATAGCTTTTTGCATAGGTGAGTTAAATCCATCCCCATACTGATTGTGGCACTTCCTGCATTGTGCCAGACCATTCCTCTGGTCATATCTTAATATTGAGTATCTACGTGAGATATAGTGCGACCAATCCAAGGATTGTTGTGGCGTGGAATCTTTGTGTATAAAACAAGTCTGGCAGACGTTCTGGTCACGAAGCTTAACGTAGTCCCTGACCACGTTATCTAATCTTCTTCTCATAGTTTTCTTACTTGGTTTTTTTCTCATCAAATTCTGGTGGTGGAGTAGCCGTGGAGTTATCCTTGTATTCTTTCTGACGTTTATCAAATATCTTATCAAACTTTTCCTTCATCTCATCCGAGTACCAGCCCTTTAAAACCCGATAACGCCCACCTTTCCCTTGAGTCCTGAGTCCTTCCATACCAGTAACATATCTTTCACCAGCATTGTCGGTTGGTCTTCCAGATTTCTTTTGGTGACGTTTAAGCTCTGATTCAGCTTTGGCTATTCTTTTATCCCTCTTAGATGACATCGACATTTTCTTCATCCTCAATTTTATGAAATTCTTTTTGAAATTCTTCAGCCATCCGTGGTACGAAATGACACACGTTTGATATAAACTCGAAACACATTTCAAGCTTCTTTTCTTGCGTAGCCAGCTTGGCTGACAGAGCGTTTACACGCTCCATCAACCTTTTATTAGCTAACGTAAGCGTTTCAGTATTCACTAAAACGGAACTTCTTCCTCTAAGTCCTGTAAGGTCTTAGTGGTTGTATGTGTTTTCCCTGCTGGATCATAAGCTTCCATAACAGTTTTGGCTAACTCGTCCCTAATTTCTTTTGGGAAGAAAGCCAAATCCTTATACTCGTGGGTTTTACCACTATCATCAGTCCAAGGGTTTTTTAACTTCATAGATGGTGATGTAACAAAGAATCCGTATTGACCTTCCTTGAGCATACAGTCCTTTAGTACGATACCGTGAGGTATTATAATCAGGTCTAGCGTAGCACGGACTATTGACTTTGCACCCCAGTCTACATTTCTTATTTTATCAACTTTAAACATAACGCTCCTTTTTTTATTTGCCCCACGAATCTTCTGATACTATCTTGCTGATAATTCCATAAATTGAAATATCTTGGAAAGCATCTTCTATTGATTCATTTTCGGGGGCTAACTGTTTTCTAATTAAATTCACTAATCTATTCATCTTATCATTCATTCTGATAATCAGTCCAGTTATAGCGAATCTCTTATCATCCTCGTTATTCATATCCCCACCTTGGGTGATATTGAAACTGCCATAGTCTTTCTGTTTTTTGCAAAACAAAGCATACTGATCGTGCTGTATACTCTTAAATGCTCTAGCAGTTTGAGGATAATTCTTTTCTACATATTTTATTGATTCGTCCATCCTACTCCTTTTCAAACATATCTGGTGTACATAATTCTAGGTACGTCATAGGTATTAACATCTGGGGCTTATATTCTTCTGGAAGGTCTTCGGTCACCTGAGTGTTCCGTCCCAGCATCATTTTAAATTTATGATCTGGGTTAACTTTGTAATACATATCACAATCTGTGAATGCCCATATGATCCAGCTAGGCATACCCATATCTCTGGAATGAACTACCATTTCTTTCATCTTGTCAGCATCCAGAAGGGTCATATTGAAATAGGTCGATTCAACCTGTCTGTATTTCATTTCTACAAGTCCATCCACCTTCTGCCAGTACATTGGTATAGCTGGGACAGCCGTCCCAGAGCCAATAAATTTCTTAGGATCATTTTCCTTGCACAGGTGATAGTCATACTTTGCGAACTTACCTTTTGTACCCCAAAAAGCAACCCCAGTCATATCTTCCAGACGGTTAGCCATCTTGATCTGCTCGCTGGCGTATGCTTCAGCGTTGAAATCAAACTGACCTTTAGTGGTACTGGTCTGGATAAAGAAGCTAGAAGGGCTGGTCATCGAGTCCTAAAACCTGATCACAGATTTTGACCAAATCGTCTGCCATTCGTGATGTTTTTAACGCTGATTCACGCATCTTTTCAAATTCGTGTCTAAGCTGTTGAGACTCTAAGCGTGCGTGATTCAAATCTTTAACAAGCTCATCCATTTGGGTGGCTTGAGTTACGATAGTGCTTTCTAAACTCTGTTCTTCTTCGGTTGCTGGTTGTACCAATGGGGGCTTCTTATTGGCTGTCAGCATAACAATGTGGGGCTGGTTTAAAAATTCTTCATCCGTAAGCATTCCGTTAAATTCAGTTATCCAGCCATTTGCTTTAAGTTGGCATAATTCAATACCATCCCTTTTAAGTTTATTATAGTGACTTCTAGCAATATACTTTTCCGTCAAAGGGTTCCAGATTCGAGTGCCTATGTTTTTAAGGCTAGACTCTGAATCTACTGGCATCCTTAGCGTAAGTTCACCATTCGATGCTTTTGTATCTGCCATAGTTGGCGTTGCCATATTTGGCGTTTGATGCTTCATATTATCTCCTTATCTATTTTTTTTAACCCACTTATTAACCAATTTCAAATCCTCCAGAACATATATCTGTTCATAGTCACGCTTAAAATCCTTGCGTTTATTACTACGAGTTTTCCATTTATTTGCTGTAGGCTTATGATGTTTTGTTCGTGGCATAATATCTCCTTAATTAATTTTTATCCAGACTTCCACCAGCGTCCAGCTTGATTCCCTTTTTCTCCAGCCATTCCACGATCTCATCACCCTTATCTATAAGCTCCTGTATGTCTTCGTGATCCATACCAGCCCTTATTAGCATTTTAAGACCATCCTTTGAAAGCTCACCATCCTCAGTAAACTGAATATCTTTTAAATCATCTATAGAGAGAGCACCTTCCTCACCCTCAAATGTTTTTCTTATGATAGTACGTGCCAAGGAAAGCTCACCCTTGAGGTCTTTAATTTCCTCAAGTGCATCATCTAAGGCAATATCTAGATCGCTATTTATTGTTTCTAATATTTTCACCTTATGTACAAGTTCAGCTTTCGTCATTTTTTTTAAGCAAATCTTTAGGTAGTTTATCAATATCCTCTGGCTTACCTAGAACAAATGTGTTAAGACCTAAATTATTCAACGTGTCTACCAGTGGAGATACCGATTCTTCAAAAGAATTAGCACCCCTGTTAAGTTTATTTGCGAAAACACCAGCTTGGAAGGATGAGTCCCAGCCATTCTTTTTTGCAGGATTAATTAGGTAGCTAGGTGGGTCAACAGGTGTACTTAAACCTGTATGGGATGAATTTGCATACTCCTCACCGTTTGGACATTTACAGCGACCTATAATTATAGATTTGTAGTTAGCACCTTCCACGACTTGATGGGTCATACTCATAACTTCCATACGTGCACCGTTTTCTTTGAAACAGAAGACGTTATATATAAGACCAAGCATTCCACACATATGACAACTAGTGCTTTCCCTAGTTGATACTGGTGTATATCTTTTGATCGTATTTAATAAATCGGTAACTCTAGGCAGACTCTGACAGCTAGATAACAGCTCATCTACAGCCTTCCTTAGTATCCACGGTTCAGTCTCTGAAGACTTACTTAGATAGTGGTCAAATATTCCCTTGTTAACGTGAGGGTCTCTACCAAACCCGAAGAATAAATCCTTTAATATGTCTAATTTATTAGATATCATACTTCTCCTTTAATTCAGCTTCCCAATCATCCTGACCCTGAGTAGTATCACGAAGTTTGAAAGTGTTTAGCCTGTTTTTGATTGCAAATGTACCCCTCTTATTCTTCTCTATCTCCCACTTCATATCTTTGCCGTTATCCTCACCCCACCAGTTTATAAATGCTTCGTGGTACTGGGAGTATTCTGTAAATGCCCTTACTTCTTCAGCAAATTCCTTAAATCTTTGTGAGAGTTCCTTTTTATTATTATTTACTTGAGTATTAACTAGAGTATTCTTTTTATTATCTAGGAAGTTTACTTCAGGGGGGGTACTGTCACAAACTTCACCACCTATGGAAGTTAACTTCACCACCCTCTTTAAGACCTCTTTAGTACCCTCACGGTATATAAGTTGTCTCTCTATAAATCCTTTCTTTATTAGGGAGTTTAATATGGTTGACACCTGACGTTTGGTCGTATTGGTGAACTCTGATATAAATTCGTTATCAAAGTAATACTTACCACCAGACAGGCAGACGTTACCTATATTGGCTAGAACCAGTTTTTCGTTGGGTGATAAGTCAAGCTTGTAGATAGCTCTGGTAATAATTATAAATGGTGGGGATTTAGGTCTACTCAACTTTGATACCCACTTTCTAATTTATCCATACAGGAATTACATTTATCGTATTCTGGACGGAGTTTAACCTTCTCATCACATATTGAGCAGACCTTCCATATAGATTCGTCTTGAACCTTACGATAGAATGCTTGTTGTTCTTCTTGGTCATCATCTACATCCCAACAGCCAAAGTTATCATCATAATAATTTCCCATTTAATACTGCTCCACTCTCACAGTGTCATCTATGCAGTTCTGGCACGTTTCTTTAGGGAATCCAATTCTAGGTAGCTCTGAGTATTTAAACACCCTCATAGAGCCACGTTCACCTACAGGATAACGGAACTCATAAACAGATTGACAGTTAGGACATATCTTTAGATGTCTGGTACAGTCAAATATCTGACGGTCAACATCTCTATTATTACGTGGTAATATTTGGTTGAAGGTTTCGCAGAAGGAAGCGAAGGGGGTTTTTTTCATCAAGCAACCCCTGTAGCAAATTGGCTATCTCTGAATTTCTTCAGATTACCAAGATGTATAAATGCTTCCTCCTTCTCCTTATGGGATTTGTAGTGAACTTCCCAATATTTTATAGCTTTATTAAGTTGATCTGGTGTAGTTACTGCTTCTCCGTAGGTCTTGCCTTTCATTTTACCGAATGGTATTATTTCCTTGGAAACATCTAACTGGGATGTCCTGTCAGTTTCGGTAGGCTTTGGAGAAGCATCTTTCGAGATTGATGGTTTCACCCCAGTTATTTGTTTATCGTTTTCCTCCGATTGCTTTGGTAAATCTTCACCTTGATATATATAAAAACCCAAACCAGCTACTGCTATAGCTTTAGTTAAACAACGCATTCTAGCGTTTGCTACGTCAGTTGCTACAGGGTTTGGAATAGCTTTGTTCTGGTAATTCATAACAGCAAGCCACATAGAATATTTATTACCTTCAATGGTAAGCTCTACACGAACTTCCCTTGTACTACTATGTTCTAGGTCTTCTAAAAATTCCCAACTAGAATTAGGATAGTGGGACATAAGCGTATCAATAGCCCAAGTCCAAGATAGATATGTAAACTTGCCTACTTTTTCAGTATTTTGATTGACGTTAACTTTGGAAAGTGTTTCCCAGATTTGTTGTTTTGTAACGGGGGTGTTGGCTTTTGGTGGCATATGCTTCTCCTTATTTTATAGTGATTATGTCTATGGAAAATATACAATGGGCATAGATTGAGTACAAAGAAAATAATATCTTGTAATATACTTTTTTATGTGTAAATTATGAGTATGGAGAAGCATTTATTAACACATCTACAAAGAATTGAGCAATATAAGTCGAGGTATTTCGAGCACTTTGGAAGTGACAATAGAGTTGACAATATGATTGACACAAGTGCGAAGAAGCGATATAATCCCTGTCATCTCACTAGACGAGAGTGGGATTATGTCGATGCTTTGGGAGCAGGGGGTCGCAGGTTCGAATCCTGCCACCTCGACAGGAATTGTTCAGAGAATAACCTAGTAAATAACCCTAATCGTGTAGCTCATTTTGTCACTCATTTTATATGTAGAGATGACAATAGAGTTGACACGGTTAATAAATAGGAGAAGCAAATGGACAATATGAGAAAAATAAAGAATACTTATTACTCTGACTTTTTAAACAGTCAAGGTAAGCGTGTACGTAAAAGCTTGGGCAAGAAATTAGCTGAAGCTAAAATCAAGTTGGCTCAACTACAGGCTGATGTTGATATTGACAGTATAGCAAAGGATGAAGCTATGCCATCTCAGGGCAAGGTATTTAAAACTGCCTTGAATGAATTTATTTCTAGTGTATTTTCTAAGCATAAAATAGAAAATGCTTACGAAATCAAGAAAGGTGGCTGGAACTTAAAAACCCATAGACAGCCCCAAGTAATAACCTCAACCCTTAAAAACTTTGAAGCTCATTCTGGTATTAAGAATGTTAAGGATGCTACCTTGCCCCAGATGTTAAAGTTTATAGCTGATGGTTCAAAACAGCATCTGTCTGGTACGGTTAATAAGCACGTTCAGTTTTTAAAGAGATTTTTTAGCTGGTGTGAGGATATGGATTACGTAGTTAAGTCTCCAGCTAGAGGTCTTAAAAGATTACAGACTGAGACTCCCGTGCGTTATTCATTTCAACCACTTGAAATAAGCAAGATATTGGACAATGCTGGATGTTTCTTTGACTTCTATGTGTTTGCCTTAGCTACTGGTCTTAGAGCCTGTGATATGTGGAATCTGGACGTTAACTGTTTTGAGACTGATAAGGATGGTAATATGTTCCTTAAAGGCTTTTCTAATAAGACTGGTGAGAATATATCTATACCGTTAAATGAAGATGCTGTGAAGGTTGTTAAACGTGCTAAGGATAAGCTTTTTCCAAATGCTAACGAAGAAATGTGGCGTAAGGCACTCCGTAGAAACTTAATCAATAACTTTGACTATGCCTATGCACGTAAGCATAATATCAGATTGCATACATTTAGACATACCTTTGCTATCAGTGCTTTAAAAGCTGGTATGCCTAAAGAAGCTATACAAAGCTATCTAGGTCATTCATCTTTGCAAACTACAGAGATATACTGCAATCAGATGTCTAAGACTCAACTACTACGGTATACTGACTTGATTAAGGTCACTGCTTAGATTGCATTTGTTCGCAATAAACCCTAAGCTAGCTAAGGATTATTGGTGAAAAATGGATTAGGGGTACAAAGTATCAACTTTGTTTAATTAAAACATAAAAAGGGGGCGTAAGTCCCCTTTTTTATTTCTTGGATAATACCTTTTCCAACACATCCACCACTGCATCGAAAATTGACTCTATGCAAGCCTGCTCCTTTTTTTCTGAAACCATAGGTACATTTATTAGACCATTTAGCTCATCACAGATTGATGACTTGTTTTCCTTTATTGTGTTTATTACTACGCCTACTAACATATGGGACTTCCTTATTTTATTGTTGTTATTTTTTAATCTTCCTTACCTGTAGATAAAGGGTAGTTAACCCCACGCTAATTCCTATCACAAGTGAGACCGTGGAAAGTATAGGATTGACTAATCCTAAATAGTGTACTGCTGAGGTTCCCACCGTACTGCCAATTCCAATCTCTGGGTACTTACTAAGTGTATCTAAAATCATCTGAGTCCATTTCCTCCACGCCTACGATGTTTATTTCCTTTGCCACGCCTTCTGGCTTCTATTTTATCCACTGGAGGTAGTGCGTGCAGTTCACCAGTGTTTAAAAGTGATGTTAATAAAAGTATCTTAATCATTTCTTCCTCAATCCATTTCCTGTAAGTCTTGTTAAAATATCTTCAATTCCTTCGATATAGCCACGAATCTTGGCTACCTCTAACTGTGTTTTCTTTAACTCCCCAATAAGCTTTAGCACAATCTGCCTTAGCTCACTGAATGAATTATCCAGATTTTCATCTAATTCCTGCTGGATATATTTATTTTGCGACCATATGAACCATCCAAAAACAGCAACTAAGGTCAGAGGGATTCCATATGTGTCCAGAATTTGGAATACATCCACTATTCTAACTCCATATTAGCACCTACGTAGTGATCCACGGTTCCCTTACCTTTATAGGTATTGTAGAACTTCTTCCAATATTGTGCACGCTGGGGCATAGTCTTAGGGATTGCACCGGGCATCCTACGGTAGTGGATTCTACAGAATGCTGAAGCCAAGGCAATATTTGAAAACACGCTGAATACCTTTTTATCTTCAATCAGTCCTAGCTTAT